>OHAU01000148.1_pt1 | contig 99410 bp, 86 predicted proteins | sample 1577181 | NCBI WGS metagenome assembly OHAU01 (sample SAMEA3541472, study PRJEB24748) | human gut metagenome | biome: human gut; feature: human-associated habitat; material: faeces | place: China | collected 2012
CGCGGCTGATCCGGTCCGACCGGGCCGCGCGGCAAGGAGATATATTGCCAGACCGGAGGGGCGCCGGGGGCGGGAATCTGGGCGTACACATTTCCTACACAATTTGGGATCCGACTAACGTTTGCCAGCCGTTAACTACCGCTCACCGAGCATCTCTTTATATAAGGCAGTCTCATGGTTAAAGCGGATACGTTCCCCTAGCTAAAGCACAGCCAGCATCGAGCAACTCATCACGCTCTTCCACCGAGAACCCCTCGGCGTAGACGCGCACCACTGGTTCGGTCCCGCTAGGACGGACCAGCAGCCACGTGTCATCCTCGAATGCTAAACGCAAGCCATCCATATGACTAACGTTTTGCGGCACCTTGCCACAAATCGACTTGGGGTTTACGCCCGGCAGCAGGGTTCGTAACGTTTCGGCATCTTCGGCCTCAAGGCGCAAATCGCGTCGACCGTAACTCGTCTTACCAAAACTGTCCTCGAGTTGGTCGACCAGAACGCCCAAAGGCGCGTCCGTCTTTGCCATAAGCTCACACAGAATCAGACAGGCGAGGATTCCATCGCGCTCGGGCATATGCGCGGCGATGCCGATACCACCGGCTTCCTCGCCGCCTATGAGGACGCCACCCTTCTTCATCTCTGCCGCTATATATTTGAAACCGACTGGTTTGACGGTCACGCGGCAGCCAAGCGCCTCGGCAATGCGACGCACGAGCGTCGAGCACGAAAGATTGACGACGACGCGTCCCTCCAAATTACGAAATTGAACCAAGTCGCCCAAAACGAGCGCCATGATCTGATGCGGATGTATATATCTGCCGCGCTCGTCAACCGCGCCGATACGGTCGGCGTCGCCGTCGGTCACCAGGCCAGCGCAAGCTCCGTCCTCGATAACCGTATGCTCGCAAGCGTCCACCCACGGCTCAACGGGGTCGGGGCAGATATCTTCTTGGTCAGGCGCCTGCCCGGCGTGAATCTCGTGCACCTCAACGCCAAGCTCGCGCAGCAAGTCGGCTAGATAGCCCTGGGCTGCGCCGCCCATGGGGTCAACAACCACGCGCAGGTGCGCGGCGCGGATGGCTTCGGCATCGACAAACGATGCCACCGCTTGCATATAGTCAGGAATGATATCCGCGGTGCGATATTGCCCCTCGATCCCCATTGGCTCGGGAGCCATGGTCTCTTCGAGCTCTTCGATGACATCCTGGTTGGCGGTCGAGCCGTCACCCATGCGAATCTTGAGACACAGATAACCCTGCGGATGATGGGACCCCGTCACCATGAGCGCGCCGCACGCCTCACCGTCATAAGCCGCCGCCCACGTAAGGGCAGGGGTCGGAACAGGTCGCGAAGCGAGCACGGCGTCTAGCCCGTGCGCTGCTAGCACACCCGCCGCAAGCTCAGCGAACTCGCGCGCCAGGGGCCGAGTGTCGAACCCTATATATACCGTTTTGCCCGGATTGGTCTTTTGCCACAACTCGCCGACGGCATCGGCGATACGGGCAACGTTATCGGCAGTGAAGTCCTCATCGACGCGAGCGCGCCAACCGTCAGTTCCAAAATGAATTATCGCGCACACGCGCAGACACCTCACAGTGTTTGGATCATGGTACGCATGAGGTATACCCGCGATACACGCTCGGCAACCTGCCGGCACCAGCATTCACCATTTGGGCAAATGCTGCCGAGGACATGCAGGCAATAAAAAAACCGCCCCGTATGGAGCGGTTTTGCCCTTTATATATCGAGCGCCTCGGCCATCGCTGCCGTAGTGATTGCCGTGGTTCCACAGCAACTGCCCACCATTGCGGCACCGGCATGTCTCCATTCGATGCATGCGCGCGCGAAAGCTTCGGGGTTCTCGTGCCATACGGGGCCATCCTGAGTCTGGACCGGATCGCCCACGTTGGGACGCACCGTGACGGGAGTAGTCGCCGATGCAACCATCCTGGGCACCGCCGCGTTCGCGGCCGCAAGCGAACAGCAATTAACACCAACCGAGTTTGCGCCGTGTTTTTCGGCGTACAAAACGGCTGCCTCGATGTTGAGGCCATCGCCCAACAGGTCGCCCTTATCGTCAACGACAAAACTCACCAGAACAGGCATGCCGTCGGCGGCATCTCGGGCGCCGGCAAGCATGGGCTGCAAATTACGGATAGACGTCACCGTCTCGATCAGCAGACCGTCAACACCAGCATTGAGCAAGGCGTGCGCCTGTTCGCGCGCAATGCCTCGGATCTCACGAAACTCGGCCGAGTCCTCGGCAAACCACTCAATACCGATCGGACCCATCGAGCCCAGCAGCAGCTGAGGGTGCGCCTGGCGGGCATCGTCGACGGCCCCGCGATTGACCTCCGCCACGGACGGCGCAATCTGGTCGTGCTTGAGGGCATAGCTTGATGCCTGAAAGGTATTGGTAATGAGCACCTGCGCACCGGCGGCGACATACAAGCGATGGATACGAGAAACGGTCTGCGGCTCCGCCAGATTCCAAAACGCCGGTGGAATATCGGCGGCGTCGTACTCACTCAACAGAACACTGCCCATGGGGCCCTGCGCCAACAAGGTCTCGCTCGACAAGCGGCGCGTAAGTTCCTCGGCACCAAAGCGGTTGTAATAACTCGTATCCATATATATCCCGCTATTCCTCGACGCTGATTCCCTGCTTTTCGAGATAGGCGAGCCAGCGGCTCATCGTGTCCTCGGATAGCGCATGCTCCATCATGCAGGCCTCGGAATCGGCTCGCTCAAATTCGACACCGAGCTCCTGAACCAAAAACGTGCGGATGAGGCGATGACGGTACCAGATAGCCGTGCCAACCTCGCGGCCGCGATCGGTCAGGATTACCTTGCCATAGTGCGATTGCTCGACAAGCTCGGATGCCTTGAGCGCCGAAACCGCTTTATTGACCGATGCCTTGGAGACGCCAAGGCGCTGCGCGATGTCGACCGATCGCACGCCGTTGGTTTCCCCCTCTTCGCTTTCAATGCGAACCATGCACTCCAAGTAGTCTTCGTTCGCCACCGTCAGATGTAGTTCGCGCGAGCTATTTGTCGTATCCATGATCTTCCGTCCCTTCTGCATTCAATGGCTGATTCTACCCCATCCAAGCGTCGCGGTATGCCGTGGCATACCGTGCTAGAGTTCTTGTTGCACACGACGACCAAGATTGGAGCGGTCTTTATGGAAAACACCACCACGAACCCCGATGTCCTCGAGCGCTTTTTGCGCTACGTCCAGATCAACACGCAGTCCGAGGATGCAAACTGCGAACAGGTACCTTCGAGCGCCGTTCAGTTTGACCTTGCCAACGTGCTGGCTGAAGAGCTGCGCGAGCTTGGGGCGGAAGATGCCCACGTGACCGAGCATGCCTATGTCTGCGCGCATATCCCCGCAAGTGCGGGCGCTGAGGACAAGCCCGCCCTGGGCCTGATCGCCCATCTCGACACCACCGAAGTTGCACCGGGCGCCGGCGTGAAGCCGCACATCGTACACTACGAAGGCGGCGACCTGGTCTGCGGCACGGTTGACGGTAAGCCCGTTGCCATGAGTACCGCCAAGCTTCCCGCCCTGAACGACCTCGCGGGTGAGGACTTGGTCTGCAGCGATGGCACCACGCTGCTGGGCGCGGACGACAAGGCAGGCGTCGCCGAGATCATGTCGCTTGTCGCGCGTATCGCTCAGGACCCTTCTCTGCCCCATCCCGCACTCGGCATTTGCTTCTGCCCTGACGAGGAGATCGGTCACGGAGCCGAGCTGTTGGATATCGATACCTTTGGCTGCAAGTACGCCTACACGGTCGACGGCGGCCCCATCGGCGAGCTGGAGTGGGAGTGCTTTAACGCCGCCGAGGCGACCATCCGCTTTGAGGGCCAGTCCATCCACCCGGGCGACGCCAAGGGCCGTATGGTCAACGCAGGCAATCTGTTCTGCGACTTCAACGCGTTGCTCCCCTACGTGCAGCGCCCGGAGTATACGGAAGGCTACGAGGGCTTTTATCACCTTGAGGGCGTATCTGCAACCGTCGATCACGCCACGGCGCGCTACATCGTCCGCGACCATGACGCCGCCAAGTTCCAGCAGAAACTCGACCTTATTGATGCCGCCGCCTCGATGCTCAACCAGCGTCTGGGTGAGGAGCGCGTAACGGTCGAGATTAAGCAGCAGTATCGAAATATGGCCGAAATCGTTCGTGACTATCCCGAGCTTATTGATGTTGCCAAGGAAGCCTACCTTGCCTGCGGCGTTGAGCCCCAAGTGCTGCCGATTCGCGGCGGCACCGACGGCGCGCAGCTGTCGTTCCGCGGTCTGCCCTGCCCCAACCTTTCCACCGGCGGCTATTGCTACCACGGCGTCAACGAGTTCGTCCCGGTCAGTTCGCTCGTCAAGATGACCGACGTGCTCCAGGAGCTCGTCGCCCGCTTTGCATAAGCCTGGCTGCACAAGTCAAAAAGACGAATCGCCCCGTCCTCAACCGAGAACGGGGCGATTTTTTGCTGCAATGAGAACAGGTTGACGCACGCCAGCCTCTTAACGCAAGGAGTGTCCCAAACTGCCGGCACAAAAGGAACGTCCCCAAGTGCCGCAAAATGACGACATCCACTCTCGCTTTGTGGGTAGTCATTGGGGAGGTTCTTGTTTGACTAGTCGTTTAAGAACGTCCCCAATGACTACCCAACGACTAGTCCGGACCAAGGCAACGCCGATGTTTTGGCAACGACAGCGAAAACCCGCCAGAGCGAGCAAGGTGCCTTGAAACGAGGCGGCATTGATCTTTTGATCATGCCGCCGAAGTTGAAAGGCAGATTGCCGCTCTGGCGGGTTTGCAGCGTCAACTGGTTACGCGGGCTGGTAAGCCCGCGTAACCCTAATAGTTGGCCTCGTAACCGTTGCCGTCGCCGGTGGGCTCTTCGTAGTAGTCCGAATCGCTCGAATCGCTTGAGCCATCGGAATCGTCAGAGCTGACCGATGAGGTTGCGGTACCGTTTGCGTAGTCGTCAGACGTGTTGTTGTTCAGGTCGCCGATCGTAGAGCTGGAACCGTCGGAAAGACCCATGGTGTTGGGACCCTTGGGATCCTTGCCGGCATCGACGCGCTCCATCATTTCCTTGAGCTCGTCCTCGTAGACAAAGACGTAGCTCACACCGTCGATCATGGTGCTGTCGTCGGCGTACGAGGGCAGGTTGGCCGAGTAGATACCGTCGACATCCATACCGCGCATGGCATTGACCGTAGCCACGATATCCTGAACGCTCATATCGGTTACGAGCATATCGGACAGCGAATTAACCAGGCCAAAGATCTTCGTGGCATCGAAGTTATTGAGAATCTGGTTGGCAAGGGCGCCAAGCACCTGACGCTGGTGGCGCATGCGCGTGTAATCGCCGTCGGCATAGGTGTAGCGGCAGCGGGCATAGGTAAGGGCGGTGGCACCGTCCATATGCTGCTGGCCAGCGGTAATCTTAATATCCAGGTGCTCGGGGTCGTCAACATCATCGGTTGCGTTAATGTCGATACCGCCAACCGAATCAATCAGCGCCTGCATACCGTCGAAGCTGACCTCGGCATAGTGGGAGATCTGAACACCGCACAGCTCGTTGACCGCCTCGACCATGGCCTCGGCGCCGCCAACGGTATGGCAGGCGTTGATCTTCATGGTCTCGCCCTTGTACTCGACCTTGGTGTCGCGCGGAACGGAAATGAGCGTCGCCTGCTTTTGCGTGGGGTCGATGCGTGCCAGGATAATCGAGTCGGCACGATACGTATCCTCGCCCGGACGGCCGTCGGTGCCAAGAAGCAGCACGTAGAACGGATCCTTTGCCTCATCGGTGTCAACCAGAACCCGACGCAGATTGTCGGTAATGACATTAGAATCGCCGAGCTTGCCCATAATGGTGGCAAACCACAGGCCGGCAGCGGTAGTGGCACTCAGCAGCACGCCAAGCACGACAATGAGCGCGACGTGACGAATCGTGTGGCTACGGCGGCGTTGACGAGCGCGCTCGGAATAGCGAGCCACGTTATCGCGACTGTAGATCTTGGCCTGCGCACCAGTTGAGCGTCTTCGGGTGGTGGTATCCGCGAGGGGCTTTTTATTAAACATAGGCAACCTGTATTAGTAGATGACGGGATCGGGGACGGTAGCATGCTCGACATGCGCGCCGAGCGCCTGCAGCTTTTCGACAAACTGCTCGTAGCCGCGCTTGATGTGATGGATAGCCGAAACCTCGGTCGTCCCGTCGGCGATCAAGCCCGCTACGACGAGGGCCGCTCCGCCGCGCAGATCGGGCGAGGTAACCTGCGCACCCGAGAAACCCTTGACGCCATGAATCATGGCGTGGTGGCTCTCGATGCGAATATCGGCACCCATTCGTACCAACTCTGATGCGAACATAAAACGATTCTCGAAGATGTTCTCGGTGATAACGGAGCTGCCGTCGGCAAGGGCGGAGAGTACCATAATCTGCGCCTGCATGTCCGTCGGGAAGCCGGGGAACGGAAGCGTCTGGATGTCGACCGGCTTGATACGCTCGGCACGGTTCACATGGACGCCATCCTCGACGCGCTCGCAGTCGATACCCATAAGCTCCATCTTCTTGAGCACCATGCCCAAGTGAATGGGGCAAAAGCCCGTGACATCGACACCGCGATCGTCGGCCATCAACGCACCGGCAACGATAAAGGTACCGGCCTCGATGCGGTCGCCCACCACGCGATGGGTAACGGGATGGAGCTCTTCCACGCCTTCGATCGTCACGACGGGCGTACCGGCGCCAACAATCTTGGCGCCCATCTCGTTGAGCATGTTAGCGAGATCGACGATCTCGGGCTCGCGGGCGGCATTGTCGATAACCGTGGTGCCCTGTGCGCGCACAGAGGCCATGATGAGGTTCTCGGTCGCACCGACGCTGGCGAACTCGAGCGTGACGGTGGTACCGCGCAGACCTTGGGGCGCATTAGCGTTGATGTAACCGTGGGCGGTATCGAACTCAACGCCCAGGGCCTCAAGACCAAGAATGTGCATATCGATCTTGCGAGCACCCAGGTTGCAGCCGCCCGGCATGGCAATTTTGGCGCGATGGAAGCGGCCCAGCAGGGGTCCCATGACGGCGGTGGAAGCGCGCATCTTGGCAACGAGCTCGTAGGGGGCCTCCCATGAATCGACCTGAGAGGTATCAATCTCGAGCGTGTGCTCGTCGAGAACATCGATCGTAGCGCCCATGCCCTTGAGCACCTTGCCCATCACGTGGACATCGGAAATATCGGGCACGTTCTGCAGCGTCGTCTTGCCCGGCGCCAGAAGCGTTGCCGCCATGAGTTTGAGCGCGGAGTTCTTGGCGCCCGAGACGGGCACGGAGCCTCCGATGGCGTGGCCACCCTCAACGCGGATAATATCCAAGGTCTACCCTTTCAAAAAGCATGCCCGGGGTGGCTGGGCCATCCCGGGCATGATGTGTTCGCAAATGGTCGAACGCTAAATCGTTTGACTATTGGGCAAGCTTGAGCTTACACCATGCGATTTCATTATAGAGGTAGGCGCGGCGTGCATCATCCTCCGACAAATTACCCAGCTTCTCTTCAAAACCTTGAATATCAGCTTTAAGCTTGTCGGCATCGACGGTCGCCAAATCGCAAGCGCGCTCGGCGAGAACGGTCACGACATCGTCCGCAACCTGGGCATAGCCGCCGGCCACGGCAAACGTGTGGTCGACAGTGCCCATGGCCTTATCGGAAACGCGAACGTAACCGCGGTCGATCGTGCAAATCTCGCTGGAGTGAGCAGGCAGGACGCCAAACTCGCCATCCGTGGACGGAATCGACACAAACGCAGCGTCGCCCTCATAGGCGCAGCTCACGGGGCACACGATGCGGATACGCATAACCTACTTCTCCCCCATCTTGCGGGCGCGCTCGCGCACGTCCTCAATCGTGGAAGCATAGCGGAAAGCCTGCTCGGGCAGGTCATCGGCCTTGCCGTCGACAATCTCGGCGAAAGAGCGGACGGTATCCTCGACGCGGACGTAGACACCGGGGTTGCCGGTGAACTTCTCGGCGACGTGGAAGGACTGCGAGAGGAACTGCTGAATCTTACGGGCACGGTTGACCGTAAGGCGCTGCTCCTCGGACAGCTCGTCCATACCCAGAATGGCGATGATGTCCTGAAGGTCGGAGTACTCCTGCAGGAGCTCCTGGACCTTGACGGCGACACGGTAGTGCTCCTCGCCGACGATCGAGGGATCGAGAGCGTCGGAGGAAGATGCGAGCGGGTCGATAGCCGGGAATAGGCCGAGCGACGAAATGCTACGCGAAAGAACCGTGGTGGCGTCGAGGTGCGTAAACGTCGTGGCAGGCGCAGGGTCGGTCAGGTCGTCTGCGGGGACGTAGACAGCCTGGACGGAGGTAATGGAGCCCGTCTTGGTCGAGGTAATGCGCTCCTGGAGGTCGCCCATCTCGGTTGCCAGCGTGGGCTGGTAACCAACGGCGGACGGCATACGGCCCAGCAGTGCGGAAACCTCGGAACCTGCCTGGGAAAAGCGGAAGATGTTGTCGATGAACAGCAGAACGTCCTGACCACGATCACGGAAATACTCAGCGGTGGTAAGGCCGGCCAGACCGATGCGCAGACGCGCTCCGGGCGGCTCGTTCATCTGACCATAGACCAAGCAGGTCTTGTCGATAACGCCAGACTCGCTCATCTCGAGGAACAGGTCGGTGCCCTCGCGGGTACGCTCGCCGACGCCGGTGAACACCGAGGTGCCGCCGTGCTCCTGGGCGAGGTTGTTGATGAGCTCCTGAATCAGAACGGTCTTGCCGACGCCGGCGCCGCCGAACAGGCCCGTCTTGCCGCCACGGATGTAGGGCTCGAGCAGGTCGACGGCCTTGATGCCGGTCTCGAAGATCTCGGTCTTGGTGGTGAGCTCGTCAAAGCGGGGCGCTGCATGGTGGATGGGGTAGAACTCCTTCACCTCGGGCATGGGCTTGCCGTCGACGGGCTTGCCCATGACGTTCCAAATTCGGCCGAGCGTCTTGGGGCCAACGGGCATCTTCATGGGCTCACCGGTATCGGTGGCGATGAGGCCGCGCTGCAGGCCGTCGGTCGAGGACATGGCGACCGTGCGGACGACGCCGCCCGGAAGCTGGCTCTCGACCTCGAGGATCGTGCTCAGATGACCGATCGGGGTCTCGGCCTCGACCGTGAGCGCGTTGTAGATCGGGGGCACCGCGCCGTCAAACTTGACGTCAACGACAGGGCCGATGATTCGCACGATGCGACCATCACCGGCAGTCGTCTTCTTGGTGGCTTCCTCGACCGCAAGCTTTACGGTGTTATTAGCCATTACTGTTCCTCCAATGCTGAGGCTCCGCCGACGATCTCGTTAATCTCGGTCGTGATCGAAGCCTGGCGCACGCGACTATACGTGCGGGTAAGGGTCGAGATGATCGCGGTGGCGTTTTCCGTCGCGGAGTGCATGGCCTTGCGGCGTGCACCCTGCTCGGCAGCCGCCGAATCGATCAGGGCCTGGTAGATGACCGTCAGGATATAAGACGGCACAAGCTTGCCGAGAACATGCTCGGGAGAGGGCACGAACTCGAACGTGGACGAGATGCGCTTAGGGGCGTCGGTCTCGTTCTTACGCGGACCGTGGGCCATAGCGATCATCTCGGGGTCGAGCGGCAACAGATGCTCGACGCGAAGCTCCTGATCCACGCGGTTCTTGGCGTGGTGGTAGACAAGCTCGACACGGTCAAGCTCACCGGCACGATACGCATCGCAGATATGAGAGGAGATCATGCGGGCCTGATTGAAATCGGGCTCAGAGGAGTTGCCCTCAAAGTGCATGACAACGTTTGCGCGGTCACGGAAATACGTGGCCGGCTTACGCCCGCACGCGATGATCTCGCACTCGATGCCGTCGTTCGCCCAAGAAGCGGCGAGCTTTTCGGCCGTGCGCTCCACCGTCGTATTGAAACCGCCGGCAAGGCCGCGGTCCGAGGCAATAACGACAATCAGGCCATGCTTGACGCTCTCATGCTTCTGCAGCATGGGATCGGTGCCCGAACAGGAGGCGTCGCCGGCGACCGTCAACATGACGTCGGTCAGCGCCTCCTTATAGGGCTCGGCCTGCTTGGAGCGATCGAGGGCACGACGGATCTTGGCCGTAGAGACCATCTCCATCGTGCGCGTGATCTGCTTGGTCGTGGTAACCGAGGAGATTCGCTTCTTAATGTCGCGAAGGTTGGCCATGGGGCTTAGTTCTCCTCTGATCCAGAAACATCCGAATGGTGCTTGGCCATGAACTGCTGCTTGAAGTCGCCGATAACACGCAAGAGCTCAGCCTTGGTGTCATCATCGATCTTCTTGGCGCGAACCTTGTCGAGCAGCAAGCCAAAGCCATTGTCCATGTACTCGATGAGCTCGGCACGGAAAGGCAGCACGTCGGCGATCTCCAGGTCATCCAGGAAGCCCTCGTTGCCAGCGAACAGCGTAACGATCTGCTCGCCAACCTCAAACGGCTTGTAGCGCGGCTGCTTCAGGAGCTCGGTCATGCGAGCGCCATGGGTAAGCTGCTTCTGAGTAGCCTCGTCGAGGTCGGAGCCGAACTGCGTAAAGCCGGCGAGCTCCTGGTACGAAGCGAGGTCCAGACGGAGGTTGCCGGCGACCTGCTTCATGGCCTTGGTCTGCGCATCGCCACCGACGCGGGACACGGAGATGCCCACGTCGACTGCCGGGCGCTGACCCTGGAAGAAGAGCTCGGACTGCAGGTAGATCTGACCATCGGTAATGGAAATGACGTTGGTCGGAATGTAGGCCGAGACGTCGCCGTCCTGGGTCTCGATGATCGGCAGTGCCGTCATGGAGCCGTAACCGTTCTTCTTGGACATCTTGACGGCACGCTCGAGCAGACGAGAGTGCAGGTAGAAGATGTCGCCAGGATAGGCCTCGCGTCCGGGCGGACGATGCAGCGTCAGCGACATCTGACGGTAGGCCACAGCCTGCTTGGACAGGTCGTCGTAGATGACGAGCACGTGGCCGCCGGGGTTGGTCTCGCTGGCGGGCTTGCCGTCCTCGCCGTTGTACATGAAGAACTCGCCGATAGCGGCACCGGCCATAGGCGCGATGTACTGCATAGGGGCGGAATCGGCAGCGGTGGCCGAAACGATGATGGTGTAGTCGAGCGCACCGTGCTGAGCGAGGGTCTCGCGGATGTTGGCAACCGTGGAGGCCTTCTGGCCGATGGCGACATAGATGCAGACCATGCCCTTGCCGCGCTGGTTGAGGATAGCGTCGATGGCGATGGCGGTCTTACCGGTCTTACGGTCGCCGATAATGAGCTCACGCTGACCGCGGCCAATAGGCACCATGGAGTCGATAGCGAGCAGGCCGGTCTGAACCGGCTCGCACACCGGGGTACGATCGATGACGCCGGGAGCCTTGAACTCGATGGGGCGACGGTGCGTGGCGACGATGTCGCCCAGGCCGTCGATGGGCTGGCCGAGCGGATTGACGACGCGGCCGAGCATGGCACGGCTCACGGGGATATCCATAATGCGGCCAGTGGTGCGGCACTCGTCGCCTTCCTTGATGGAGTCGACGGCACCAAACAGAACGGCGCCGACCTCGTCACGGTCAAGGTTCTGGGCAAGGCCGAAGACGGTCTCACCGGTATCGGAGCTCTTGAACTCCAGAAGCTCGCCTGCCATGGCGCTCTTGAGGCCGGAGACGCGCGCGATGCCGTCGCCTACCTCGTCGACCGTTGAAACCTCATGCGTATCGACCGTCGCGGAGAGGCTCGTGAGCTGCTCCTGCAGTTTCTTGGCGATATCCTGGGCATTGAGGGTTTCGGACATTAGGCTTCACCTCCGTACGAATTAGCAGAGTTTGCGAGGGTCTCCTGCGCGATGCGCAGCTGCGTCTTGACGGAAATGTCACGACGCTCGCCGCGGGCCTCGAGCACCAGGCCGCCCACGATAGACGGGTCAACCTGCTCGATAAGGAATACCTTGCGGCCGAAGTCCTGCTCGCATTTCTTAGTGATGGTTTGACGCAGCTCGTCGTCGAGCGGGATCGCCGTGGTGACGGTCACGCCCACTACATCCTCGTCTTCTTCGGCAACATACTTAAAGGCAGCTGCCACCTTGGGAAGAAGGTCGAGCTGGTCGCGCTTGGACATGGTGTCGAGCACGGCGATGATCTCGGGGCTGGCGGAAGCCAAGCGCTCGATCATCTCGAGGTCCTCGAACACATGGTTCTCGGCCTTAGCGGCTTCCAGAAGGGAGCGCGCGTAGGTCTCGAGCACCTTGTCCTGATAGCGGCTAGTCGGCATTCAGGCTACCTGCTTCCTGGATGTAGCGCTCGATGAGCTTCTTCTGCTCGGCATCGTCCTCGAGTGCCTCGCCCACGATCTTGGTGGCGACGGCAACGGACAGGTCGGCGATGGAGCTCGCGGCACCAGCGTAAATGGACTTGCGCTCGTCCTCGACGGTCGTATGGGCCTTGGCGATGATCTCCTCGGCCTCCTTGTGAGCAGCCTCGATGATACGGGCGCGCTCGGACTCGGCGTCCTTACGGGCCTCGAGAACGATGTCGGCAGCCTGACGACGGGCGTCGGTGACGATCGAGTCGGACTCAGCGCGCTTGGCGATAGCCTCCTGCTTGGTCTTCTCGGCCTCGTCGAGGCTCTCCTCGATCTTCTTGCCGCGCTCCTCCATGGTTTTCATGATGCCCGGCAGGGCGACCTTGGCCAGCACGATCCAGATAATCAGGAAGGCGATAAGCGCCGGGATGAACTCCGCCATCTTAGGGATGAGGATGTCCGCACCGGCAGCGCCGTCCTCGGCGAACGCGGAAACCGGCATGAGCAGCGCGGCCGCGGACGCGGAGAGTGCGATCGCGCTCTTCTGGGATGAAAGATTCATACTTGACGCTCCGTGCTATTTAACGATCAGCGCGACAACGAAGCCGATCAGAGCCAGAGCCTCGCCGAAGGCGGAGCCCATAATGAAGACGGTGAACACGCGGCCCTGGACCTCAGGCTGACGGGCCATAGCACCCGTAGCACCCAGAGCAGACAGGCCGATAGCAAGACCAGCGCCGATAACACCGAGACCGTAACCGATAACTCCCACGATTCCTCCTTTGTCGTGCGTGTCTTATTTCACGCAGGATAACCTTTTTATAACTGCCGGGCTCCATGGGTACGGGCACCGGCGGTTTAACGAATTACCTTACCTTTAAGGCGCGAACGGAAGACTACTCCTCCTCCGCGACCTCCTCTGCCTCGGAGACATACACGGCGGTAAGGACCGTGAAGACGTAAGCCTGGATGGCGCCGACCACAAGCTCGATCGCATAGATCAGGATGAGGATGGCAAGCCAGGCCAGCGAAGGCAGGGCGCCAACGGCGTGGGCCGCGGAAACCTGCTGAAGCAGCGGCTGCATGAACATGCTCGCCATGATGGCGAACGAGCCCATGACCACGTGTCCTGCGAACATGTTGCAGAACAGACGGACGGCGAGCGTGATGAGGCGCAGGAAGGTCGAGAAAAGCTCGACGACCCACACGAGCACGTTCATCGGGAAGCTCACGCCCTGCGGGGCGAGGCTCTTGATGTAGCCGATCACGCCGTGAGCCTTGCATCCGTAGTAGATGAAGTACACGAAGGCGAAAATGGCGAGTGCGGCGGTGGAGCCGATTGCGCCGGTGCCGGGCTTCATTCCCGGAATCAGGCCGATCATGTTATTGATCAGGATGAACAGGAAAAGCGAGCACAGGAACGGGAAGTGCTTCTTCCAGTTCTCACCCACGACACCCTTGCCGATATCGTTCTCGACGTACTCGATGATGTACTCGAAACCGTTGACGAAGAAGCCCTTGGGAACCAGGGTCTGCTTCTTCTTGAACACGGCCAGGACGATCAGGAGCACGATCGTGGAGACGATCAGCCAAAACGAGTACTGCGTGATGCCGCAGCTCAGATCGCCCACGACAGGGGTGGAGCTGAACTCGCTGACCAGATGATTAATCTCATCAGGCAGCTTTTCAAAAATTTCCACGACTTACCTTTCGACCTCATGAGGATCTCGCAGCGCCTTGGCGACACGAACCGCGCAGGCGGCCATAAAGGCCACGAAGCCGATCGCCTCGCCCAGGAGGAACATGCGAAATGCCTCTCCGAACAACACAAACACAACCAAGGTAAAGACGAGCAGGGCGATTGCCGAGACCGCCAGACTCACCATACCCTTGAGCATGTCCGCATTCTGTTTATCGTCAAGAACCGGCTTGAGCGTAAAGACAAAGGGAAGGAAGGCAATTGCGCCCGCGATGGCGCCTGCAACGATAGCGAGCAGATCGGCTATCTGAAACACTGGCGTCCTCACTTTCCTTTTTAACGCTTCACAGAACAGTTCCCGCCAAACATTGGTGACTATTGTACGAGCCAATCGCTAAAGTACAACCGAAAAAGCATCGGTTAATACGCACCTGTTCGTTTTCTTAAGACCTTCTTTATGCCGCAGGTACGGTAATACGTTTTTCTCGAACCCTGCAGGGCAAAACGTCCGTTAACAGGAGTGCGCGCGGTCGCCTTTTGTTCGTCCGCGCGCACCGTTTCTTCGTATTTGCAGCCGCGGCCGTTTAGCCCAGCGACTAGAGCGTGCCGTAGATGCGGTCGCCGGCGTCGCCGAGGCCGGGAACGATGTAGGCAGCCTCGTTGAGATGGTCGTCGATGGCGCAGGTATAGATATGCACATCTGGGTCCTTCTCGGTCAGCGACTTGAGGCCCTCGGGGGCCGCGACGATGCACAGCATGCGGATGTCCTTGACACCGCGCTCGCGCAGGTAGCTGATGGCCATCTCGGCCGAACCGCCCGTGGCAAGCATGGGGTCGACGACCAGGCAGATGCGCTGGTCGATATCCTTGGGCATCTTGCAGTAATACTCGTGCGGCTCGTGGGTGACCTCGTCGCGCTCCATGCCGATGTGACCCACGCGAGCGGAGGGCACCAGGTCGAGGATGCCGTCGACCATGCCAAGGCCCGCACGCAGGATGGGCACGATGGCGAGTTTCTTGCCGGCAAGCTGTTTGAACGTGGCGGTAGTGATGGGGGTCTCGACCTCGACGTCTTCCATAGGCAGGTCGCGCATGGCCTCGTAGCCGTCAAAAAGCGCGAGTTCGCGCACGAGCTGGCGGAACTGGTTGGTGCCGGTGTTTTTGTCGCGCAGGATCGACAGCTTGTGCTGGACGAGCGGGTGATCGACAAGCGTCACACGGGACGCATCGTAGGTGACGGTCATGGATTGATTGCCCCTTTCGTTGCGGCCGCAAAACGGCCTTGCTGACAAGGCGCGCAGCAATGTTGCCGCCGCACGCCATGCATTAGTTTAGCGGTTTGTTGTATCGAGCAGCCCATCGCAGCCCTACTGTGAGGTGCTGAGCGAGCGCCTGACTGCATCACGCCAGCCCGCAAGGTTTTGCTCGCGGCGCTCGGCGGACATGTGGGGAAGGAAGGTCCTAACGATCTGGGCATTTTGCTCCAGCTCTTCCAGGTCTTCCCAATAGCCGACGGCAAGACCCGCCAAGTACGCGGCACCGATTGCCGTGGTCTCCACCGTCTCGCATTGCAGCACGGGGATATCCAGCAGGTCGGCCTGGAATTGCATGATGAACTCGTTGCGCGAGGCACCGCCATCGACAGACAGGCGCTCAATCGAAAGCCCCACGTCCTGCTCCATGGCGCGCAGCACGTCGTAGCTCTGATATGCCATGGATTCGCAGGCGGCACGTACGATGGTCGCACGGCTCGAGGCGCCGGTCAGACCGCACACGATACCGCGAGCATGCGGGTCCCACCAGGGAGCACCCAAACCCGCAAAGGCGGGAACGAAGTAGCAGCCCTCGTTGTCGCTAATCGAAGCAGCGAGTTGTGCCGACTCGCTCACGCTCGAGATGATGCCCATGTTGTTGCGAAGCCAGTTCATGGTAGAACCGGCAGCAAAGATGGAGCCCTCGAGCGCATAGCTGATCTTCCCGTTCGCAGCGATACCGATGGTGGAGACCAGACCGTTCTTGGATTCGACGATCTCGTCGCCGGTGTTCATGAGCATAAAGCAGCCCGTGCCATAGGTGTTTTTGGTCTGGCCGGGATGGAAGCAGCAGTGACCGAACAGCGACGCCTGCTGGTCGCCCGCCACACCCATGATGGGCGGCATGTTGGTCATGATGTCGCTCGCGACGCGGCCGTAGTCACCCGAGCTCCAGCGAACCTCGGGCATCATGGAACGTGGAACGTCAAAGAGCGCCAGCAGGTCGTCGTCCCAATCGAGCGTATGGATATTAAAGAGTGCCGTGCGGCTGGCATTGGTGTAGTCGGTGGCAAAGACCTGGCCGCCGGTGAGGTTGTAGATGAGCCAGGTGTCGATGGTGCCAAACATGAGGTCGCCCGCCGCCGCGCTCTCGCGTGCGCCGTCGACGTTGTCGAGAATCCACTGTACCTTGGAGGCCGAGAAATACGGGTCGAGCGTGAGTCCCGTGCGGGAGCGCACCAGCTCCTCGCAACCCTGTTCAACCAACGCGTCGATTGCCGGCGCGGTACGGCGGCACTGCCATACGATGGCGTTATAGATCGGCTGACCGCTCACGCGGTCCCAGACCACCGTGGTCTCGCGCTGGTTGGAGATGCCGATGGCGGCAATGCGGTCGGAGTGGATACCGCTCTTAAACTGGACTTCCATCATGACGGCGATCTGGCTGGCAAGGACCGCCATGGGGTCTTGCTCTACCCAACCGGGACGTGGGAAGCTGGTTTTGACGCTGCGACGTGCCTGCGCGACGATGCATCCGTACTCGTCGACGATGGTCGCAAGTACCGAGGTGGTGCCGCAGTCGAGCGCCATGATGTAGGAACCGCCAAAGTTAAACGAGGCATCTTCCATGCCCAGGCTGCCCAGATTCAACGACATCGCTTACACCTTTCTATTGCATCGGGTCGGACAGGACCCGTTCGATCTCTGATGCGGGAAGTGCGCCTTGGCGCAGGATCTGGAGCCCGCCGTGCTGGAACGACACGATGGTCGAGGCGTCGCGACACGGGGTCTCACCGGCGTCGACGGCAACATCGACCCCCTCCAGGATGCGACCCTCGACGGCAGCAAAGCTTGCCGGCGAGGGCGCGCCGTGCGTGTTGGCGCTCGTGCAGGCAAGAGGGCTGCCGCAGGCGCGAATGAGCGCCTGCACCACGGGCGAGGCCGAAGCGCGAAGTGCCACCGTGTCGTCGGCGGCGCGCATAAAGGTCGGCACGCAGGGGGCCGCCTTGACCACGATAGTCAGGGCGCCCGGCCAGCATCGTCGAGCGAGCACGCGGGCCTCGTTAGGGACATCCACGCCATAGCGGTCGAGTGCCTCGGCATCATCGACCAGCCAGGCAACCGTTTGGGTGAGCTCGCGCTGCTTGAGGGTAAAGATACGACGATAGCCGGTACCGAGTGCGGGGACCGCGGCGCCGTTGACGGTGGCCTGCGAATCTCGCGGCCACGATGGGAATTCGCTTGTATCTTGAGGCACGGCGTCCGAAAAGGCGTTGACTGCAACGGCGACACCGTAGACGGTCTCGGTCGGGATCAAAGCCAGGCCGCCGCGGCCGAGCACCTCGGCCGTGCGCTCGACGGCAAGCCGATGCGGCTCGCGCGTTCCCTCGTATACCCGATAGACCGTCTGCATGTGTATGCCAGCCCCTTACGCTCTGGTGCAAGTTTGTTTACTGTGGGGCATTCTCGCACGAAACGTTCAACCTATTTGCCCAGAGCGCATGTTGGTTTGGTGAGCGGCTCTAGTAGTCGGTGAAAGTGAGGGGGTTATTGGACTGCGACGAACTTCTTTGGCCTGCCGGCGTGGCGTTCTTGGGCGGCGTAGCGCTCGATGCTGTCTATCGTTATCATCCGACGGCCGTCGACGAGTTCAACATCGAGCTTTCCGGCTTTGACCAGCGCGGTAATCCGCGGAGCGGAGACTTTGAGGTCCAGCGCTGCGTCTTTAAATGTTCGGCACGCCGCTTCCCGAGCGTCCTCGTGGTCGATTTCGACTGAAAGGGCCACGACCTCGGCCGAGCGTTCGTACCCTGCCGGAGTCAAACCGTTGTTGAGGTCGTCGGCCAAAAACGCCATCAGTGCCTCGGTGGCATGGGCAATCGCTTCTTCGCGCGTATCGCCATCGGCAAAGGCGCCGGGAATCTGCGGGAAGCTGGCGCAGTAACCGTCGTCTTCTTTTATGAGAACGCAGTCATAGGTAAATCGCTGCCTCATTTTGCCTCCAACTACCATCCAGCTTGGCGACGAATACTTGCCCACGTGCCCTTCTTTGGTCGATCGCCACCAGAGCCGTTCACGGTGACAACACGGTCACCAGAAACATACTTAGCATGACTACCGACTTGCGCGACCTTCACGAATCCATCGTGCTTGAGTAGGGCAATGATTTCCCGAAAGGTAGGAGGTTGCATGGGCCGACCTCTTTCAGCCGTCCTAATTATAAACTAATTTATAATTTTTGCTAACCAGTTAATAAATATTACTGGCGCTGTTTGGGCTCGGTGACGATGGCTCGGACGATGCGGGGGCGATCGGTGAGGTCGTGGACGATGCGCACGTCCGACAGGCCCGCTTGGCGGCAGAGCTCGGCCGCAGCGTCGAGCGCGCCCTCGTAGAGCTCGCAGGCAAAGAGGCCGCCGGCGCGCAACATGTAGGGCGCCGCGTTGAGCAGGCGGCGGAAGATATCCAGGCCGTCGGCGCCACCCTCGAGCGCTAGATCGGGCTCAAAGTCCTTGACCTCGTGCGGCAGCGAGCGCATAACGTCGGTCGGGATGTAAGGCGGGTTGGAGACGAGCACGTCGAAGGTGCCCCACTCGTCGTGGGGAATGGAGCTCACCAGGTTGGTGAGGCTGAAGGCAACCTCATCTGCCGTGAGGCCGAGCGCGTCGCGGTTTTTGGTGGCCAGATCGATAGCACGCGGCTCAATATCGGTAGCGGTGCAGGTAACGTGGCCGCGGCGCTCCCAAGCAAGAGAGAGCGAGATGCAGCCCGTGCCGCAGCCGACCTCGAGAACGCGAGCAGTGCGGGGCTCGGCTGGGGCAGGCGCAGCGGCATCCTGAGCTGAAACCGTCTCCTGGTCGGCACCCTCAATGGCGATGCCGTATTCGTCGAGCTCGGGCTCGGGGGTTTCCATGGCCTCTGCTTCTGCCGCCTGCGCGGCGGCTTCCTCGGCCTCGCGATCGGCCAGTTCCTCGGCATAAGCGCGACTGCCCAGCACATCGCCGCCTAGCGCCGCCTCGTCGGCAGCTGTGAGGTTGGCGGCACGGCGCTCGGCCGTCGCTCGCTCGTCGGCCAATGCGGCCTCGGCCTTGCGTGCCTCCTCGACCTCATCGTTCCAAGGCAGCTCAACACGCTGACGGGCAGCGGCCTCGGGGCTCAGTACCTCGGCATCCAGATAATTGAGGACTTCCTCGACGAGCATCTCGGTCTCGGGGCGCGGAATGAGCACACCGGGGGCGCACGCGACGTCGATCATGCGAAACTGCGTGCTGCCCGTGATGTATTGCAGCGGCTCGCCCTTAGCGCGGCGGACAACGGCCGCATGCATGGTCTCGAGCTGGGCCGCGTTAAGCGTCTCGTCCATACGCATATATAGGTCAATGCGCGCCAGGCCCGTGGCGGCGCACAGCAGCCACTCGGCAGAAAGACGGGGGTGCTCCTCGCCGCGCTCGGCCAGGTACTCCTTGGTCCACTCGAGACAACGCTTGATGGTCCAAATCTCGTTTGCCATGGGGCCCTCCCCTCTTAAGCGCCGGACGGCGCGCGAATGTCGGAGCAGATTGTACGCGAGGCCAGCGCTTGGCAAGGGGCGATTAAAGGCGATTATCGAGAATCAGCCCAGAATTTTGCTTGGAGCCTGCCTAGAGTGTTCATTCGTCGACGTCTAAATCTGCATCCGTCAAGCTTTTGGCAAGGTTGCCCCAAAACTGACCAATATCTAACCAAGAACTTGCCACATCGCTTGACGCACGACCCATCAAAAATCGCTCCGCGACTTCTTGAACGATATTTTGAGCAATATTTTCGATAGCGGACTTATGCCGTCAATTACCTTAAGCAGGTAAGCAGCTCAAATGCCATAACAGCCGACTGAATAACATCTCAAAGCAATGTACCCAACCTAGTCATTTAAGAACGTCCCCAATGACTACATCTAAGGCGCCGCAGGTTGAGCATAAGTCAGCGAAAACGCCCCTAAGCGAGCAAGGTGACGTGAAAGAGGAGGGAAGCGTACTTTGGTACGCGACCGACGATTGAACGTCAGATTGCCGCTTAGGGGCGCTTGCAGCGTCGAGCCGTTACGCGGTTTGGTAAAACCGCGTAACCCGTTACACAGCCTGTGCCAGCTTCTCGGCTCGCTCGGCGGCGGCGAGCGCCTCGATGACGGTGCCGAGCTGATCGCCCAGAAGGACGCCGTTGTAGGTGGAGTTGAAACCGATGCGGTGATCGGTCACGCGGTCCTGGGGCTGGTTATAGGTACGGATCTTCTCGGAACGGTTGCCGTGGCCGATCTGGCTCTGGCGCTCGGCACCGAGCTCTGCCTGCTGCTTCTCGAGCTCCATCTCGTACAGACGGGCGCGCAGCATCTGCATGCAGACTTCGCGGTTCTGGATCTGGGAGCGCTGTTCCTGCGACTGCACCACGGTGTTGGTGGGCAGGTGGGTGATGCGCACGGCGGAATAAGTGGTGTTAACGCACTGACCGCCAGGACCGGAGGCGCAGTAGGTGTCGATACGCAGGTCGGACTGGTTGATCTGGACGTCGATCTCCTCGGCCTCGGGAAGTACGGCGACGGTCGCCGTGGAGGTCTGGATACGGCCCTGGGACTCGGTCTTGGGAACGCGCTGGACGCGGTGCACGCCGGACTCGAACTTCATGACGGAGTAGACGCGGTCGCCCTCGACCTTGAACTCGATGGACTTAAAGCCGCCGGCCTCGCTGGGGCTGGAGTCGAGCACGGTGGTCTTCCAGCCGCGCGACTCGCAGAAGCGCTGATACATCTTGTACAGATCGCCGGCAAAGATGGCCGCCTCGTCGCCACCAGCGGCGGAGCGAATCTCGACGATGGTGTTCTTGTCGTCGTTGGGGTCGCTCGGGATGAGCATGTACTTAATGTCTTCCTCGAGCTGGGGAAGCTTAGCCTCGTTTTCGGAGATGTCCATCTGGAGCATCTCCTTCTCATCGGCATCGGTAGTATCGTGGAGCATTTCCTTGGCGGCCTCGATGTCATCGAGCGCGCCGATGTACTCGCGCGAGGCAGCGATGAGGTCGGACTGGTGCGCGTACTCCTTGTTGAGACGCGTGAACTCCTTGATATCGGAGGCGACGGCCGGGTCGGAAAGCTTTTTCTCGAGCTCCTCGTAGGCCTTGATGATCTTTTCGAGCTTGTCGCGCATGACGGGACTCCTTTATATGCGTGAAGGTGAAAATCGGCAGAATTGATGGGGCGCACGGCGCCATTGCGGGGGTAAGTCCAGCTAGAGCATGTCGATCTTCAGATACATGCGCATCCCTTCGCGTACGGGGTACATAGTTGCGGTCTAACCCATACATGATAGCGTGCGCAGGCAAACCTGCATATAACCCGCACGGAATCCGACAAAGGGAGAGTCCCTTTGTCGGATTCTAGAGCGTATGGAGCAGGGCGATGAGGAAGCGTACACCCTGGAGGTAGGCGCGGCGGGTGATGCGCTCGTTGGTGCCGTGGACGCCGCGGTCGCACTCGTCATCGTCGACCACAAACGCCGAAAAACGAATGCATTCGGAGCAAATGTGCTGGTAGTTGGCAGCATCGGTCGCGCCGATCACGGTCGAGGGAACAATCGCCAACGGCTCGGATAATCCGTTTTCCTCCGTCCCCTTTGGATCGCGGAAATAGCGGGCGGCGATGGAGCGAACCGCCTCGAGGCCGGGACCACCGATGCGCGGGGACGGCGAGGGCTCGGAGCTGCCGGGGCCCAGCTCCACTTCGACACGACCGGCAAGGTCCGCCCCGGCAACCGCCTCACGGCAGCGCGCCACAACGTCGGCCACGCTCGTGCCCTCGAGCATGCGGAAGTTAATGTTGGCCCACATATCCTGCGGCATTACGTTGGCGCCGGCGCTGCCTCCCTCGATCTGCGTGGGCGCGCAGGTGGTCGTCACCAGCGGATAGAGCTTTTTGCTGGCGAGGCACTCGCGCACGATGGCATCCCCGTTGGCGGCAATCTCATCCGCCGTGTAGAGCCCCAGCTCGACAAGCTGCGCGGCAAGCAGATCGGTCACGCGCGTCGGCCACTCGATATCGCAGATTGCGGTGATGGCACGGCTCAACACCTCGAGCGACGTGCCGCCGTAGGGGTTGGAAGAATGCCCACCCGCGCTCTTTGTCTTGAGCACAATGTCGGCATAACCCTTCTCAGCCAGGTCGGCGTGCATGAGCCAACCCTCGCCCGCGTTGTACTCGGCAGCCGAAACAATACGGTAGTCACCCTCGTCGATCAGATATTCAAGTTCAACACCGCGCTCCTCGAGCACGCGGCCGATAGCTCCAGCGCCGTACTGCGTGGTTTCCTCGTCCTGGCCAAAGGCGAGCAACAGCGAACGCTTGTGCTCCCAGCCGTGCGCCAACGCATACTCAACCGCCTCGAGAATGCCTGCGACCTGATCCTTCATGTCGATAGCGCCGCGACCCCAAATGTAGGTGTCGTCCACCTGTCCGCTAAAGGGGGCGTGCGTCCAGTCGGCCTCGGTACCCGGCACCACGGGGACCACGTCCATGTGGCCCATGAGCATGACGGGTTTGAGGGCGGAGTCGGAACCGCCAAGCGTCACCAACAGCGAGTGGTCGATAAGCTCGACCTCGCCCGCCGCAAACACGCGCGGCCAGGCCTGCTGCATATAGGCGCGCAGGTCGTCGAAGGGCTGCCAGTCCACCGCCTCGGCATCCATGCTCGAGATGGTCGGAAACGACAGCACGCGGCCCAGGCGCTCGCACGCGCCAGCCTCGTCTATATCGGCAAAATCATCCTCATGCGCAAAGAAGCGCCAAACCTCGGCCATGACATCCTTTCGATTGTGATGACGAGGGCCGCCCCACGGGAGCGGCCCTGCAACGTAAGCGTTTGCGGTCGGTTATTTGTCCTCGAGATAGCGAGAGAGGAACTCGCGAGTGCGCTGGTGTTTGGGGTTGCCGAAGAGCTCCGCCGGTGCGGCATCCTCGAGCACCACGCCCTTGTCCATAAAGACCACGCGGTCGGACACCGTGCGGGCAAAGGCCATCTCGTGCGTGACGACGACCATGGTCATGCCGTCGGCAGCGAGCTTGCGCATGACCTCGAGCACCTCGCCCACGATCTCGGGGTCGAGCGCGGAGGTCGGCTCGTCGAACAGCATGATCTGCGGATTCATGCACAGGGCGCGCGCGATGGCCACGCGCTGTTTTTGACCACCGGACAGGCGACCCACGGCGGCGTGCGCGAACTTCTCGAGCCCCACGCTCGTCAGATGCTCCATCGCAATTTTTTCAGCCTCGGCCTTGCTCATCTTTTTGAGCGTGACGGGCGCGAGCGTGCAGTTGTCGAGCACGTCCATGTTGTTGAACAGGTTAAAGCCCTGGAACACCATGCCGATGTCCTCGCGCAGCTTGTTGATGTTGCAGCGCTCGGCCGTGAGGTCCTGGCCGTGGAACCAGATGTGGCCCGCGTCCGGGGTCTCGAGCAGGTTGAGGCAGCGCAGGAAGGTCGACTTGCCCGAACCCGAGGCGCCGATGATGGTGACGACCTCGCCGGGATTGACGGACAGGTCGATGCCCTTGAGCACCTCGAGCGAGCCGAAGCTCTTGCGCAGGCCCTCGACGCGGATGAGCGGCTCATTGGTCTGTGCGGCGGCCGCAACGCCGGTAATGGCGGTATCTGCCATGATGATTCTCCTCGTCTTGAGCCTAGTTGGAGCTGGGCAGCGTGACCGGAGCCTCAGCGCCGAGCTTTTTGCCAAAGGCCTCGAGCAGGCGGCTCGCCACGAGCGTCAGGATCAGGTAGACCACGAGCGCCACGCAGTAGACCTCCATCTGGCGGTAGTACACGCCGGCGACGGTAGTGGTGGCGTACATGAGGTCGAACACGCCGATGACCGAGAGCACCGACGAATCCTTGATGTTGATGATGAGCTCGTTGGTGAGCGCCGGGATCGCGTTTTTAATGCCCTGGGGAAACACAACTTTGCGCATGGCCTGCCACTGCGACAGACCCAGCGAGCGCGCCGCCTCGGCCTGACCGGGATCGATCGACTCGATGCCGCCGCGCAGGACCTCCATCATGTAGGCGGTGGAGTTGAGCGAGATGGTGACGAGGCCCGCGGTAAAGGTACTCCAGATCTGGTTGGCCTGGGCAGTCTCGAAGCCCATGCCACGCAAAACGGTGAAGCCCGCGTAATAGATGAGCAGACCCTGGACCATCATGGGCGTGCCGCGCACGATGGTGGAGTAGACGGTCGCAAAGCCGCGGCCGATACTCTTAAAGAAGCGCACCAGGTCGTTATCCACGCGGTCGAACGTCTGAATACGCAGGAACACAAAGAGCAGTGCCAGGAAGAATGCGATGACCGTGCCGAAGGTGGCAAGCGCGATGGTGATCTCGATACCGCGAATGAAGAAGTCGCCGCTCTTGTAGGTCATGTAGACCAAGCTCGACAGAAAGTCGCTGGGATTGGAGTCCGAGACAATGCTCACCTGCACCAGATCGATAAACGACATGACGCAGCGGTCCACGAAAAAGATCGCCGCGATGGCGACCACGACGTAGCTGCCCAGGCGTGCGCCACGGCGGCAACGCTCGGAGGCGAACGGCGACTTTTCGCGATAGTCGTTCCAGTGCATGAGCTTGGTAACCAGCGCCGCCGCCGACACGACGAGCCAGGCCCAAAGAATCGCCCAGAGGCAGTCTTGGAACACGCCCGTAGGCGCCAAGAAGCTCAGCGGCGTAGGATTGCGTTGGCTAAACGCCAGGCCGAGCGCCGCGATAACGCTCGTGCCCAGGTACACATAACGGTGGTCGGCCTTGATAAAGGAGGCCAGACGATTGATGGTTTTCATGCTGCCTCCCTATGCCGGCTGACGGTCGAGGCACGCGTCCCACATCTGGTCGCGCTCCTCCTGGCTGATACCCTTGAGTGTCTTGTCGATGAGCTTAAGCAGTTTGTCCGATCCCTTGCGGCAGCCGACGTTTGCCGCGACCTCCTGCTTAAAGCCCTCGCCCTCGGCAAAATGAATGGGGACAATGCCCGGGTTTTGGGCCATATAGCCCTTCTCGTTCTCGGTGTTGTAGGTCACGGCGTCGCACGTGCCCTGCAGCAGATTCGAGAACACCGTGGGGACCGAATCGACCGGGTTTTTGTGCACAACGCCCGGGATTTCGTCGATGACGGTATCGAGCATGGTGTCCTTTTGGCCGAGCACCGTAGCGCCGCTAAAGTCGCTGAGCTTGGTCGCGTTTTGGTAGGGCGAGCCCTCTTTTACGAACAGGCCAAAGTAGCCAATGAAGTACGGATCGGAAAAGCCGACGGACTCCTCGCGCTCGGGCGTGGCGCTCATGCCGGCGATGATGAGGTCGATCTGGCCGTTGTTGAGCGAATCGATAAGACCCGAGAAGCTCTGCTTGACGGCAACGGGCTCGCCGCCGAGGGCCTTGCAGACGATCTTGGCGATCTGCACGTCGTAGCCATCGGCATAGGCGCCCTGCACGTTGTCGATGGGGATCGTGAACTCGCTGGCCTCGGAAACCTGCCAGTTGTACGGGGCGTAGGCCGCCTCCATGCCGATGCGGATCTTATCCTTGCCGATAACGGAATCGGACAGGTCATCGCGACCGCCGCCCGTCGTGGGCTGAACTACTTCCAGCGTGGAGGGACGCTGGCAGCCGGCAAGTGCGCCGGCGACGACAGAAGCGCTCGCAGCGAAAGCGCTACCCAAAAAGATGCGACGGCTGCATACCGGCTGTGGATGCGCGTCGCGCTGTTGTCGAGATTGCATCTGGTGCCTTCCCAATTTCGTTTTGCTGACAATAAGACAGGATATACGCCCGCAACCAGCAGCGCGGCATGTGCGCGAAAAATTAATAGACACACGAGGACGATTGGCGCAAAGCAGCCTGCCCCATGTACCACTTGGCATGAAAAAGGCAAGGCATAGACCTTCTGGTCATGCCTTGCCTTTTGAATGACAAATTGTCGCTCTGGGTGGTGCGCAGCGTCGACCGGTCCGCCGTTCGTCAGAACGGCGGAACCTCTAGAGCAAGGTGACGCTAAAGCTGCGGACGTCCGTCTCGCCCGGCGCCAGCGTGATGGTGTTGACCTTGTGCTCAAAGACGTCGTCCTCGGTGTCCATGGTGGTGTGGCCGGTCCAGGGCTCGAGCGCCACAAACGGGGCGTCGTTGGCGGCAGACCACACGCCGATGTACTTAAAACCCTCAAAGTCGATCTTGACGCCGTGGCCCGACTTGCGGCCGCGCAGCGTGAGCGTGGAACCCGGGACATCGGTGAACATGATGGCATCGTTATCGAAGCTGCGGTGCGTGATGGGCAGCACGTCCGAGTTATCGGGAGCCTTGTAGCTGCCCTCGAACGTCATAAGACCGTCGGGCGTGATGATGGGGGCCTCGTTAGTCCAAGCCTCGGTAAACGACAGCTCGTAATCCTCGAACGCCTCGTCTTCGGCACCGGGGACGGGCACGTTAAACGCAGGGTGGCCGCCCACCGAGAACGGCAGGCCCACGTCGCCGGTGTTGGTGACGGCAAAGGTCTGCGTGAGCGTGGCGTCGCCGGTCAGGGCATAGGTCATGTTGAGCTTAAAGTGGAAGGGGAAAGCCTTGAGCGACTCGGGCGTGTCGGTGATCTCGTAGGTGACGGACGAGCCGTCCTCGGAGACCTCGACCAGCTTGTGCTCGACGATGCGCGCAAGTCCGTGGCGCGGCATCTCGCAGGTACCGGCCGCAGACGTCGCAGTGTTGTTGCGCAGCGAGCCCACGATGGGGAACAGAATGGGCGCGTGCTTGCCCCAAAAGGCCGGGTCGCCCTGCCACAGATACTCGTTGCCGTTGAGGGCAAGGCTCGTGAGCTGGGCACCCATGGAATCGATGGCCGCGGTGAGGCCGCCGCGCTTGATGGTAGTGACGGTGGACATGCTACTTCCTCCAAAAATAAACAACAGTATCGAGGGCTATTGTCCCACTCTTGGCGGCGGGGTTGAGCGTCAGGCGCAGTTATTGAGCAATAGCGTAAAGGTCAAACCCGCCCTGCGGCGTGCTATCGACCGTATCGGGCGCCCGTGAATTAAAACTCACCGGAACCATGCGCTTTGAGGCGCGGTAACGCGTGCCGTCGGTGGCGACGGGCGGCTCATCAACCGTGAGCTCGTAGTCGCCGGGCTTGAGCTCGATACCGTCACCTTCGGAATTGACGTATTGATACTCGTCGATTGCTTGTCCCCTGAGCGTGCGGCCCACGATATGGACGAGCATTTGGCTATCGCCGCGCGCGGTATCCCACGTCGCGCCGTCCTTAACCTCGACCGACACATGCACCGAGCGCGTGCGGCTGAGCGATTGCTCGACGGACATCTCGACCTTGGCGGCGTCTTTGCGCTGTTGTTCAACATGGCTCCAGACATTTCCAATCGCCGAACAGGCGATAACGCCGGCCATAAAGGCGATGAGGATGGGGCCGAGCGGCGAACGACGTCCTGCATCTTCCTCGCGAGCCAGGTCGGGGCGATGCGTGGGCGCGGGCGCCTGAGCGCCCTGCGAGGGCACGTCGAGAATGCTGAAGGATGCCGTGCTATCGGGGTCGATAGTGTGACGCGGCCGCGGGGTCTTTGCCGGCGAGATGGACATGTCGGCTGGCTCACCCAGTGTGGCCGTGGCATCGGCTTTGGCCTCATCGGCCTCGGCTTGGGCCCAAGCCCGCTCAAAGGTCAGGGGTTCGGCGGAGTCGGAAGCGGCGTCCGTCTCGACGGCATCGTTGCCGGTCTCGTCCTCGTCGCTCGATACGTCACGCGGCGCGGGCTCGTCCCACTCTTCGTCCGGAGCCTCGCCCTCGCTATACCACCATTCAAAGTTATCGATATCCATACGGGGCGCCCCTTAAGCCTCGCAAATAAACACTTGCTAGCCTTATACCCCCAGATGGCACGCCCGCTCGCACGGAATGTGACAAAGGGGCTGTCCCTTTGTCACATTTTGCGTTTAGCCGTGGGCGATCTTGTTTCTCAGCAAGAAATCGGCCGCCCCTACGATTCTGATGCCGTCGATGTCTGTTGGATGCTCACCATCCCTGACAATCAAGATCTTCTCGTACGAATCAGGGATTTTTCCCAGCGTGTTTAGTTTGAGCGGTCGCAGCTCACGCTCTCTTGTCGCCTCGGCATCGATCCGTTCGGTAACCTGGATATATTTACGGTCCGATCCCTCGCCGATTGCGACAAAGTCGATTTCCCCCGCGCGCAGATGGCCGCAAAACACTTCGTATCCTTCAAAGACAAGCTGGTTGTAGATAACGTTCTCGAGCATCCTTCCACTATCGCTGCCTCTATATCCGTCAAGGTAGCTGCGGATTCCCGTATCGGCTATGTAATATTTACCGCCTGTCTTGAGAAGCTCCCGCCCCTTGACGTCATACCTTTTTACCTTGGTAAACAGGTACGTCTCTTCCAGAGCGTCAATATACGCCGACACCGTCGATGCGCTGGTCTTACCGCCCGCCGATTCGTTGAGCGTCCCTACGATTTTGTTGACCGAGGTTTGATTGGAAATGTTGTCTGCCAGATACGCACAGAGCCGCTCGAGAACGTCGCGCTTGGTGATAGCTCCGCGGCCTCTACGCGTCGCGCGCAATAGGATATCGCGCGCGACAATCGTCTGATAGAGGCTGCGGATGTAGTCACGGCACGCTTCGCGTCTCGGCTCGTCATGAGCCAGAAACGGCATGCCGCCATAGGTTATGTACTGCTCGAGCACGGTGTTTGAATTAAGGCGATCGCCCGTCTTGGAAACGAGCTCGACCCTCTCACCAAGCCCTTCGGCGACGACCGCATCAATCGAGCGAAAATCAAGATACTCGCCAAACGTGAGCGGCTGCATCTTGACCTCGATATACCGGCCCGAGATAAGCGTTGCAAGCTCGCTCGATAGCAAAAAGGCATTGGAGCCCGTGACATAGATATCGCACGGCAAATCGATTCGGAGCGAGTTAACCGCCTTTTCCCAGCCCTCGACATTCTGGAGCTCGTCAAAGAACAGATAGGGGCGATCGACACCGTCAACGCGCTCCCGAACCATGCGATAAAACGTCAGATAATCTGTAACCCCCGCGTACTCTAGAGATTCCATCTTAAAGGTCAGCAAACGCTCTGCCGGCACCCCCTGCTGCGCCAGGTGCTCCCTCATCATGTCCAATAACGTGGATTTGCCGCAACGGCGTATACCCGTCACGATTTTGATGAGGTCGGTATCCTGAAAAGCAATGAGTCGATCAAGATAGCGGCTTCGGCGAACGATGTTCATAGAGTCTCCCTAGCGCCCGTCCAGACATGAAAACTTATAAACTTGCATTATTTGCAAGTTTATAAGATGTTACCTTAGAAACTTGCGAATTTTGCAAGTTTCTAAGGAATGAGCGAGCCCCTGGGCAGAAAAACCGTCCCAACATTCGACGGTTTTCCTCGTTTTCGAGTTTTTCGCCGAATGTTGGGACGGTTTGGGGGAACCAGTCGATCCCAGATGTGACAAAGGGACAGTCCCTTTGTCACATTCTGCTAGAGTTGCAGGGACATAAAACTTGCCGATTAAACGCGACACTGGAGTAACCACCTTGACCGCCGAAACCTCGTCCGCAATAGCATCGACCGCCGCCGCGCTCTCCCCCGCGCGCACCAAGCTCTGCCTGGCGCTGCTCGTGCTGTTGGGATTCTCGCTCGGCTGCTCCGAGTTCGTGGTCATCGGCATCGAAAGCGACCTGGCGACGGAGCTCGGCATCTCGCTTGCCACAGCGGGCCAGCTCATCAGCGTGTTCGCACTCGTCTACGCCATCGCTACGCCGGTGCTTGCGCTCAGCACGGGACGCTTCCGCCGCTACCGGCTGCTCGTGTGCTACAGCATCGTCTTTGTGCTCGGCAACCTGGTCATGGCGTTGGCGCCCAACTTCCAGGTACTGTTTATCTCGCGCATTGTCCTGGGCTCTGTCTCGGGCGCACTGCTCGCCGTGGGCGTGACGTACATCCCCGAGCTGCTGTCCCCGCAGCAAACTTCGCTTGCCATCTCGGTGGTGTACGGTGCGTTTTCCGTGGCGATGGTCTTTGTCACTTCGATCGGCAAGTTTGTGGCCGACACGCTCGATTGGCACATGGCCATGTACGGCACGCTGACCTTTGCCGTTCTAATCTGCGGAGCGCTCGTGGCGTTTATGCCGCGCGCTGGGCAGACCGATGAGCCCGCCACCTTCCGCGAGCAGGCGGGTCTGCTACGCGAGCCGAGCATCATCACCGGCATGCTCATCTTTTTGTTTGGCGTGGGCTCGGTCTACGTATTCTACGGCTACGTGACGCCTTATCTTGAGCAGGTGCTGGGCATGGGCACGGTCGAAGCCAGTACCACGCTTATGGCCTACGGCGTGTTCTGCCTGATCTCGAACATCCTGGGCGGATGGATCGACGCGCGTTTTGGCATGAAGGCACTGCTTGTGACGTTTGTGCTGCAGGCCGCGGCGTTACTCGGGCTGTTTGCCGTGGGCGGCACCATGCCGCTCGCGCTGGTCTTTGTCTTTAGCTTGGCGCTGCTCATGTACCTGTTCTCGGTGTCATGCATCACGCACTTTATGGACGTGGCTCGCAGCCGCCATCCCAAGTCGATGGTACTCGCAAGTTCGGTTGAGCCCATGGCGTTTAACGTCGGCATCTCGTTTGGCACCGCAGTGGGCGGCGCCGTGGTAAACGGAATTGGCATTGCGTACGTGGGTGCCGTGGGCGCCGCATTCTCACTTGTGGCCTGGGCGCTCACGCTGGCGACGATTAAGTTGGCTCGCTGGGAGCGCAGGCGGGCGAGGGCGTAGAGCGAGGTTCCCTCTAAAACGCCTATCGTTCCGGTCGCGACGCTTACCTGACGACAGGCTAGGCCAGCTCCTTTAGCTGTGGTTCGATCTCATGTACTTCGAATGCACGATTTTCCAGTTTTCGTGTATATGAAGTACACGAAATGCGCGCGGGGCAACTCAAAGGCGGCGGAAGACGCATTGTCTGTCGCCGCCTTTTATACCGGATTTTATAGATATGTGGGGCGTTTACTCCATACCCAGCAGCTCGCGCATCTGAGTTGCGTAGTTAGATGCCATGTTGCCGTAGACAATCTGCACGCCGCCGTTGACATGCACGATGCCACGCGCTTCGAGCTTTTCGGTAAACTCGGCGTCATCAACCACCTTGTCACAGTCATTGAGCTGGATGCGCAGACGGGTGAAACAGGCCTCGACAGACTTAATATTGTTGTCGCCGCCCACTGCCTCAACGATGGCGGGAATGAGGTCGCTGATCACGGTCTTGGGAGCCTTTTCGGCCTCGTCGTCGGACTCTTCCTCGCGGCCAGGGGTCTTAAGGTCCTTCTTAAGAATGATGAACTTGAAGACGAAGTAGTACACCACGAAGTAGATGGGGCCAAGGAACAGGATAACCTGCCAGTTGGAGCCCTTGGCTGCACCCATAATGCCGTTAAAGATCAACGACAAGAGCGGGCCACCGAAGGATGCGGAGCCAGCCACGTTGAACTGCAGGACATAGGTCAGCGCATAGGCAAGACCAGCCATGAGAGCGTGGAACACGTAGAGGATGGGCGCGATAAACAGGAAGGAATACTCGAGCGGCTCGGTAATGCCGGAGAGGATGCAAGGCACCACGATGGCGATCATGAGCGCTGCGGTCTTCTTCTTGTTCTTGGGAAGCGCCGTCTTGTAGAAGGCGAGTGCAGCGCCGGGCAGGCCGAACATGGCGAAGATAACCTTGCCGTTCATGACAAAACGGCTGACCTCGATGTTAAACGGCGTGCTGGGAGAGCCCAGAATCGCATTGTAGATATTGATAGCGCCCTGAACGGTCTGGCCGTCGATGGTCTCGACGCCACCGAGCGACGTGAAGAAGAACGGCAAATAGACAAAGTGATGCAGGCCAAAAGGCAGGAGCATGCGTTCGCCGGCACCGTAGACAAATGCACCAAAGGCACCCGTAGTCTTGATGAACTCGGACAGCGCACCGAGAGCGTTCTGAATAAACGGGAAAACAAAGGACATGACCAATGCGAGGATGCTGCATGAGAGCAGCGTCACCGCCGGGATAAAGCGCGTGCCGTTGAAGATGGAGAGCACGGCAGGAAGCTCGATCTTGTAGTAACGGTTATGCAGCCATGCGACAATCGCACCCACCAGAAGACCGCCGATAACGCCAGTGTCGAGCGTAGTGATACCGAGAATCGTGCTCTGGCCCGTCGTAAGATTCGCGGGATCGATGACACCGGTCGCCGTAAGGAACGTGCCCATCACGGAATTCATGCACATGTAGCCCAAAAAGCCACAAAGCGCCGCGGTAGCCTTCTCGGACTTGGCGAAGCCATAGGCGAGACAAATCGAGAAGATAACCGGGATGTTGTTCATAACGATGCCGGCTGCGGCCTTGAGAATCGAAAAGAAAATCGCAAAGCCCGGAGCAGCAAGCCAGGGAACAGCTGCCGTAAGGGTGGGGCTGGTAAAGGCATTGCCAAAGCCCTGGAGGATGCCGGCAATTGGCAGAATCAGCACGGGCGTCATGAGGACTTTGCCCAGGCGCTGGAACTTTGCCAGCAGCTCATCTTTGTTCATGGGATACCCCTCTTAAAGAAACGGGGCGCGCGGCTCTACAATCCACACGCCCCATAACAGTTATCAAGCGATATGGAACTAGTTACTTAAGCTCCGGCCAATAATCCTTGTTCGCCTCGATGAGCTTGTCGAGCACCTTACGAGCCTTCTTAGCATCACCGACCAGACGATTAAGCGTGAGTGCCTGCAAAGCCTTCTCGTAGGAACCCTCCATCCAAGCCTCAACAGTCAGGCGCTCATAGGCGTACTGGTTCTCCATAAGGCCGCGATAGAATGTACCGATTTTGCCAACAGCATAGGGCTGCGGGCCATTGGCGCCCACGCTTGCCGCGACCTCGACCATGGCGTCATCGGGCATCCCCTCGATAATGCCGTTGTTGGGCACGATGACAATGAAGGTCTTGTTGGTGTTGCGATAAATGGCCGAGGTGATTTCCACGATCATATCGCCATGAGCGTCGTTTTGCACAACCGAGGAGTTCTTTGCGGTGCCGACTTTGGCAACACGCTCGCACTCGGCGAACACGCGCTTCTCACGGCCGTTGATAACCTCATCGGAGCGTGTGTAGTCGGGGTCGAGGTGAGCGACCTTGTACTCGGGATACAGATAGTACTGCAGATAAGTGTTGGGCAGATAGTCGGGGAAGTCCTCGAGCATGTCCTTGACCATGGCGTAGGTATCAAGCCAGGACTGGTCACGCTGCTCGGCATCGGCAGGAAGGAAGCCGTTCTTCTCCGTGTACTCCTTAATTCGCGGGACGAGGTCATGACCCTCTTCATCGTAGATGTGCTTGAACCAACCGAAGTGATTGAGGCCAAAGTACACGGGCTCCGTCTTGCTCATATCGCGACCGAGCAGGCGACCGTAAGAGCGCATGAGGTTGACAGGCTGGTCGCAGATGTTGAGGACGCGATGCTCATCGGGCAGAACGCGCTCGAGACCATATGCCACAATAGCAGCCGGGTTGGTGTAGTTGATAATCCACGCCTCCGGGCTATGAGCGCGAACGTCGTTGACGATCTCAACCATGTCATGCATGGAGCGCATACCGTAAGCCATGCCGCCGGGGCCCACCGTTTCCTGGCCGATGATTCCCATATGCAGCGGAATCTTCTCATCCTTGCTGCGCATCTCGTAGCCGCCGGTACGAATCTGGCAGAGCACAAAGTCAACGTCAGTGTATGCCTCGTCCTTATCGGTGGTGTAACCAAACTCCACACCGGGCTCCTCCTCGGCGAAGAGGATCTTGCCAAACTCGCCGATCGGACGCTGACGCTCGGCATCGATGTCATAGAGCATCACGCGGTTCAGCGGCAGAATGTCCATGTGCTTGGTCAGGGCTTTAAGAATGCCAGGGCACCACGTGGAGCCGCCGCCAACGATCACAATATTGAGCTTATCCTTCATGTTCCGTCCCTCCAGGGTTGGCTGATCGGTGTTCTCGAAGACCTTGGGCTCCGCGGTTGTCCTCGGCTTGCTTCGTTTCGATTGATATTTTGCGACTTGAGCTCATTTGCAAGCCCCTGCGCAGGTCAATGCGAAACGGGGACACATGATTTCGTTCACGACACAGATATGTGTAGGCCGACACGTACGTTTGCCCAGTTCATGGGTAATAGACAATCTTGACCGATTACCGATTTCTCACCTGGCTACACAAAGCGGTACCATATGTACGGCGAGGTACGAGGGGCTGAAACATCTTATGAAAGATCAAGAATCTTTTTATGATCATGTGCGAGCTGGCGAGAGCAAGCTCAACGATCTCGAAAGCGAGATCATGCGCTACATCATCGAGCTGCGTGATGATATTGACGATGTCACGCTTAAGAGCGTTGCTGAACGGTTCTTCGTCGCTCCCAATACAATCGTCAGGCTTGCCCACAAGCTTGGCTTCTCGGGGTTTACGGAGCTCAAACAATCGTATTCCGCCTCGCTCGACCGCAATCGATTCACTATCGAGGCACTTCCTCTTGATACCCAGCTCGTACAGACCAAAGATCTGCTTAACGACCGGGTCATCGATTCGGTTGTGAGTCTTATCCAGGACGCCTCGCATATCGTGTTCTTCTGCTCGGGCTTTTCGAAATACCCGTGCCTCGAGATGGCTGAAAAGCTCAAAATAATGGGCAAGAATACCGATACGCTCAGTGAACGCCACGTCATGAGGCACTACGCAGAACTGCTTGGCAAAAACGACCTGGTCTTCAGCGTTTCCGTAAGCGGCGAGACGCAGGTGTCTATTGACGCCACATCGATAGCCAAAACGCGCGGATGCAAGGTCGTCACGCTCACCGGCTTTTCTCGAAATTCTCTCTCGAAACTAGCCGACTACCCTATCTACACCGTGCAAAAAGAAATCCGCTTGGGCAGCATGGACCTCGACAGTCGATTAATGTTCTATTACGTTTTCGAATTAATATTTGAGCGCTATTTCAAACTGGCCAGGAAATAAAACTCTGTATGCGCCCGGCTTCGACTCTTTAGCAGCCTCCTATATGAAAGGTATCGTTCTATGCAACGCGTACTGTTTATCTGTCATGGGAATATCTGCAGATTCAGAAAAATGCCTAGCTAGTTAGGATCCCGGCGAACCATATCGCGTACCTTACGACGTTTTTACGACTTTGAGCCCCGATGCGATATTGCCGTGATGGAGAAAAGCAACTCCTTTCGCCTTTCCCCAGTAGCTGAAGAACGGAGAATCGAGCATAAGCATTCCTTTCCGGTCGTCTCAAACCTCTGCAATTTGGAGGGTAAATCGCGAAAGCTAATATCTCAAACACCAGAAAAATCAAGTCGATGACCTCGCTCAACATTCACGATGTTAGTGTCGGAAAAATTTAGCCAAATATAGTCGGCCGAGATTGACCAATCCCGGCCGACCCATTTTGGCCAACACGCCCGCATCTATGACTTTCCTATCGCATTCCTACATCCCCTCGGGCTGGATCCCCCTCACCTTCACCGCCTGGGGGACGGCCTCCACCGAGTACGTGTCGAGCCCCCTGCCGCGGTAGCTCGGGCCCCGCATCACGAACACCGACGCCTTGTCGAGCAGCCTGTCGAGGGCGGCGTGTTGGCGCCACCAGCGTAGTGGCGGCGGGGAGGCACGGTGGCCATTATTCGGTGACCGGGATTGGTCAAAATCGGTTGACTATTAGCGGCTAAAATCGCCCGGCGCTAACAACGACGCCCACCATCGCATGCTAGTTACAAGAAGCGGATGCACTAGTATTCTTTCAATCGACTTGCAAACCCCTTCAAGCGTCCAACGCAATGGCGTGCTTTCAGACGCAACGCCTCCTTGCGTCCGCATTATTGCTTTGTTAGACTCTACGGAAGAATTCAGCGCAGGCCCATATGCCAAGCCAGCGCCCCGGAAAGGAAAAGGATTCGTGAAGCTGTAGACGATACATATCGACGCCAATTTGCAAATTGCCATCTATCCAAGAATAAATCTGGCTGCACATTTGTCGTATCGTCTTTTCACTGATCCTCGTATATCCTAAACACTACCTTTGCGAGCATTGCCGTCGACTCATTTTCTTTCAGCTTGACTCGAGTCGACGGGCGTTCACGTTGGTCGGAACGAGCCAATCAGAGCATATGCGGCAAAACGCGGCCTCCCATGCCGAGGAGGCACAATGTCAAGAACCAATTTGAACAGCTCCACCACCCTCGTTCTTTCCCATATTACTTATGCATATCCTGGCAGCGCAATGCCCGCACTCGACAACGTGTCGGCGACATTTGCCCCCGGCTGGCACGGCATCGTCGGAGACAACGGGTGCGGGAAATCAACTTTCGTCCGCATTGCGTGCGGACTTCTGATTCCAGATCGCGGCGTCGTTTCACCGCGTCTCGTCTCCGCATATTGCGCGCAAGAAGCCGGAGTCGAACCGCCCATGCTCTTCGATTTTGCGTGCGACTTCGCCCCGGCGACCACGCACCTCAGAAGGATGCTCCGCATCACCGATGATATGCTCTGGCGTTTTTCCGAGCTCTCCGGTGGCGAGCAGAAGAAAATTCAAATAGCCGTCGCGCTTTGGCAGAATCCCGATCTTCTGGCAATGGATGAACCGACTAACCATGTGGACGCAGAATGCAGAAGGCAGATTTGCAAAGCACTCGCCGAGTACAAGGGTATTGGCCTCCTCGTCTCGCACGACCGTGCGTTGCTCGACTCCTTGGCAAAGGACTGCCTGTGCTTTGAGTCGGGGCACGTCACCATGCGCCCCGGCAACTACTCCCAAGCTCGCTCGCAGGCGAATCTGGAGCGCGAAAGCGCGGCGCGGGCCAAATCGATTGCGCGATCCGAAGAAAAGCGCATGAAGGCTGAGTATATCAGGCGCGTTGAAAACGCCTCACGGTCCGCATCCAAGAGAAGCGCCCGTCATGTCGATCCGAAGGATCACGACGCGAAAGCACGAATCAAACTCGCCATTCTCACTGGCAGAGACGGCGTTGCGGGCAAGCTCGCTTCGCGCATGGACTCCCGAATCCAGCGCGCGCAAGCCGCCGTCGACGCCCACCATGTCGAAAAGCGCTACGAAAGCACCTTGTGGATGGAAGCGCAACCCAGCCCGCGGAAAACACTGATTCACGTCAGCTCAGATCGCATACCGTGCGGCCCGAGGCAATCTTTGCGGGTTCCCGAGATTTATCTGGGAAATACCGATCATCTGGGCATAAGCGGCCCCAACGGAGCGGGGAAAACAACACTGGTCAAGCATATCCTGGAGATATTGGAAGGCCGCAAGGCCACGGGATTGGACATTCGCACGCTGTATATCCCTCAGGAAGTCGACGATTCATCCTCAATTGAATTCCTCTCGGAAATCAAGGACCTGCCCCAAGCCGAACGTGGAGCCCTGCTTTCGATCGTTGCGCAACTCAATTCGGATCCCGAACGAATATTGTCCGGCGAGAACATCAGCCCGGGGGAGCTGCGGAAGCTCATGCTCGCCCGCGGTATACTAGATGCCCCCGAAATCATCGTCATGGACGAACCCACGAATCACCTGGACCTGCACTCGGTGGAGGCACTCGAGCGAGCGCTTTCCGCCTTTCCCGGCGCGCTTGTTTTGGTGAGCCATGACGAGCAGTTCCTCTCGGCCTCATGCCCCCTCCGCTTGGATTTGGCCCCAGAAGAGGAGCACACTATTGGTCAGCCCCTCCTCTAGCGCTCAGGCATGTCTTCTGCAAGCCGCCTTCTTCTGATATCCCCTCCCCCGTTTTGCAAGCAACTCAGCGCAAATGGCCCATCCCCCTCAGCCTGAAGGCTCAGCGACACCAACGATACCGACGATTCAATATCTGGATGTCCATATTTGCCCCATCTGGGTGATTATTAAATTGTGTTTGTTCCGTGATTGAATACTTTGTCATCATTACGCCCCACTTCTTCTCATCAGAGGACGTCGAGAACGACAGGTCCTTGCGAAATAATCCCAGCTCAGAAGCTTATGGCATGATGTGCTCACCGAGTGCTCGATGACGATTGACGAATCGTCGGTAATATCCAATTTTAGGAAAGAGGTGTGTATGACCCGACCGAAGATCATGCGCGGACCGTTTGAATGCGGCTCCATCTCAACAACCAGTACGGCAATGTCGTCTATAAAGGAGTCTTCGGCGAGCATGCCGACTTGTTCTGAACGAGCTGTTCGACATGCCCTGAAGGCCGAAGAGATGTTCTCTCGCGTCATGTATCGCCAGATTCTTTGTGCCCACACGAAGCTCCATGGGGCAATGTTTGGGGACGATGATCTTCATGCCGCAACAAGAAATGTCGAGGAGATCTTGCGCAACGTCCTGCGCCTCTATCTCGATGTCCACGGCGAGCCGCAACGCGGAGTCAGCAAATAATTGGATTGAGAGGAGTTCGAGTATGAGGAAATTGAATCAGTTTATGAAGTTCGATTGGGAAGCTTTTGCGAAAGGCAAGCGTTTCCTTTGTGTCGGAGGTGGTAAATGGGTTGATTAAAACACCAAAGAGCATCGCGGCACCAAGATCGACGTGGTGATCACAACCGATAACACGCAGTATCACCAAAACGAAGGCGAGGTGGTCAGCAATCGTTTCGAGAAGCTTTCCATCAAGGTTTCGAACGATATCGAGATTCCCGTCAATCAGCACGTCATTCCCACCGGCGTGGTCGCAAAGGTTTACGGTGATTATCGCAACCAGTTGTCCATCACGGCGGACGGCATTACCGTCATCCCCGCGAAGGGCTAGGTGATTGTGGTGCGTTACTCCAGTGGCGCACCGGCGATCGTGTATTCGACCCCCAGCGCAAAGCTTTGTGTGCTGGGGGTCGCTTTATTTGCGGTCGCCGCGTGCGTTTATTGCATCGGGCTATTCGTGAACACCATTCTTGCGCCCATCGCCATAGAGCCCAGTACGGTGATGGCGTTTGGCGGCAACCTTACCTCCGCAGCGGCCACTCTTAGCCTCGCTGGGACCATGTTGTTTGCGGGAGGGATCACACATTACGTCATGCTATCTGAATCAACACGGTTGCATGCACGCATTAGGAAGGGGCTCTTTGATCCACGTTACGGGAATCCTCTACACCTGCGAGAAGGCGAGCTTCTTCCCGACATCTCTTGCAAAGAGACGGCTCCTGGACAGTTCGAGCTCGCCATCTCAACCTCATCCTCAACGGCAGAAGAAATATCGAAGATGGGACCTAGCATTAGCTCCCGACTTCGCGGAAGGTTCTCCCGCTACGCCGTCGTACTTGCCGAAGCAGACGTCGCATGCAATCAAGTGACCTTCTTCCTTGAAGATGTGACGTTGCATCGAGAGATCAAGGCATCGCGTGTCGAGGATTTGTGCCCGGCGAACGCCTACGAATTCCGCGTTCAAAACGGCACGAGCATCGACCTCCGCACCTCCGGTTCCATGCTCATCGCTGGAAAGACCACGGGCGTGATCGCCCTCTTGCTCCAAGCCCTGTTGGCTGGTCCTGACGGACACGGATCGCAAGTCCTCATCATAGACCCCAAGCAGGCCGAGCCCTCCCGACTTCCTCGCGTGGTTTCACTGAATGCTGACGGGGACGCTCGCGCAATCCTGTCTGCGTTATCACGGTTCGCCGACAGCATCAAAGAGCGACAGAGCTTCCTCAACGACAGGTCGACAGAGACGGGAGACGCCGTGCACTGGTGGGATGCGGGGCTTCACGTTTCGCTTCTCTTCATGGATGAGTACGTGGCACTCCGCACGCTGTTTCCCAAGCGCGCGAGCAAGGAGGACCCCGATTACTGCCTCGCGACGTTTGATGGGCTGGTGAAGCGCATCGTAACGATGGGGGCGAGCGCGGGCTGCTACGCCATCATCTCGATCGCCGAGGCGTCTGTTGAGGAGGGGGGCTTGCCGTCGATGCTGCGCTCGGCGTGCAGCACCCGCGTCCTCTTCAAGCCGACGCTTCCCGAGGCGCGGCTCATATGGGGCGCGGAACGCCTGCTCGACCTCGGTGCACCTCGCACCTTCTCCCCGGGCGACGCTTGGTTCAGCAGTACGGACGGGGCGCACGACCGCATCGGCTTTGTGCATTTTCCGATCATGGACTTCCCCGTGTACCGCGAGCTTGGGCGGCTCCTTGACCTGTACTTCAGAGAATAACCACCGCGGGGTCCGCTTCGCGCAGCAAAAGCGGACCCCGTCGATTGTTCCATTACTTGAAATTCTGCTCATTTATGCGCCTTGGGGAGCTTGTTATCCCAAGGCGCACCCTCGGGCGCGTTCCAAAATCGTCCCGAAATAGCTCATTTACGAGAAAGGACTCGGAACCATGACCAATTCTCTGCCCATGAAGACCCGCGCGATGATGTACGAGCAGCAGCTCGATCACCTGCCCCGTCTTGTGGACGAAATGTACCGAAGAATCGAAACACTCGCCCCGAAGCGCTATGCGGGCATCGTGCACGACAGCGACACGACGGACGCGGGACGTCCGGCAGCCGCGCATCTTCACGTGATGATGGAGTTCCAGAATCCGCGCTCGCTCAATAGCATCGCGAAGCTCCTTGGAGATAAACCTGAGCGCATCGAGGCTTGGAAGGCAGGTGTGGAAAACGGTTTTTCCTACCTGTGCCACAGAACGGATGGCGCACGATCCAAGCATCAGTACGACCCCAAAATCGTGCGCTCCAATTTCGATTACCCAGCGCTACTTGCTTCTATTGAGTCGCGCGTTGCTCGAACGAGGTCCCATAGCAGCATCAAAGTCCTTCTCGATGACCTTCTCGAAGGTCGTATCGACAAGGAGTCCTTGATCTCTCAGCTCTCCGGATCCGAATATGCCCGGACATAGCGTCAGATCGAAGACGTTTATGCACGCCGCCTTCAGGTTCAGGCCCGGGAATGGCGGGGGTTGATGCTCAAGGGCGAAAGAAGGGTGGAATCAGTTTGGATCTTCGGGCCTGCTGGAACGGGGAAGTCCACCCTCGCAAAGCTCTATGCGAAGCGGAAGGGCGAACCGTTCTTCGTCTCTGGATCTACGAGAGACATCTTTCAGGGGTATGAGGGCAAGCACACGGTGATTCTTGACGAACTTCGTCCCTCATCCATCCCCTACGCCGACCTGCTTCGCATCACGGATCCCTATGCGATGGAGCATGAGGTGATGGCACCGTCCCGATATTCCGACAAAGCGATAGCCGCCGATCTCGTAATCGTCACGACGCCCTACAGCCCCTTGGAATTCTATGGAGAACAGATGCGCCGATCCGCGACTTATCGTCCGCAAAACGATGTCGACGGATTTGGTCAACTTGAGAGGCGCCTCTCCGTCGTTGCGGAGATGCAGACGAGGGAGATCTGTCTCTCTGAGTTTAGGCACGATCTCGACGGATACTGGCCGGTCGAAGGTTCCTCTCGTACAAACCCATATTCGAGTTATGCGCGAGGACTCGCCCCCTCGTCCTGCGCCAACGCTCTTTATAAAGAGCTTCTCGACACCGTTTCGCACTTGACAGCTTAACCAATCGGGCCCCGTGCGATAATCTTGAAATATCGCATCGGGGCTCTTTTCTGAACAGGAAGGAGCCTGCTAGTGACTGTGAGAAAAGACAGCAAAGGGCGAATCCTCAGACGCGGGGAAAGCCAGAGAAAAAACGGCCGTTACTGCTTCAAGTATGTGGATGCAAGAGGTAAAACGCGGAGCGTCTACTCGTGGACCTTGACAACTCATGATCTAACTCCGAAGGGGAAGAAAGCCAGTCCGTGCTTGCGCGCGTTGGAGCATGAGATCCAGCGCGATCTGCTTGATAAGGTCGCGCCGAACAATATGACAGTCTACGAACTCGCATCTCGTTACACTGAAACAAAGACTGCCGTGAAACAATCCACTCGAGCCGCCTACAAGACAATCCTCAATTTTCTTGCTACAGATGAATTCGGCTCGCGACGAATATGCGGTGTCACCTCCCTTGATGCCAAGGAATGGCTCATCAACCTGCAAAAAATCCACGGCAAGCGCTATAGCACAATCCATAGCATCCGTGGTGTTCTGAGACCGGCGTTTCAACTGGCAGAGGAGAACAGCCTGATTCGCCGAAATCCCTTCTATTTCGAGCTCGCAACGATACTGACAAACGACATGGTTACACGCAAGGCCTTGGCCACTAACCAAGAACGCAGATTTCTTGCTTTCGTGGAGGGCGATGAACACTTTCACCGCTATCGTGACGCCATCTACATCCTTCTAAATACGGGCCTGCGCATTTCTGAATTCTGCGGTCTTACCGTCGAAGACCTTGATTTCAAAAACGGAAGCATTCGGGTAAACAAGCAACTTCAGCGGACCAGCAACATGCGATACTACATCGAACGTCCCAAGACGGAGAGCGGGATCCGCTATGTTCCCATGACTCAAGCCGTGACAGAGTGTTTCAGGAGTATCCTTGCGCAACGTCTAAAGCCTTCGAGTGAGCCGGTCGTTGACGGTGTTAGCGGTTTTCTGTTTCTTGATAAAAACGAGATGCCGCGTGTTGCCCTGCACTGGGAGAAGTACTTCCACCACGCGATAGAGAAACATAATCGCATCTACAAGGATGAGCTTCCCAAAATCACACCACATGTCTGCCGACATACCTTCTGCTCGAAGATGGCACGCAGGGGAATGAACCCTGCGAAGCTAAAATGCATCATGGGCCACTCCGACATCAACGTGACTTTTAACACATACACCCATCTTGATTTCGACGACGTCAGAGAGGATATGCTGAAAATTGGATGCAAAGGACGGTCAACATTGTGACAACAAGTCGTAAACCCTCGTTCTTTACGACAATTCTTACGACGCTGGAAAGAAGAATAATCCGCTCATTTATGAATCAATTTGATATTCTGTCCTTGACGAGGGATCAAAAAGCAGTGCGATTATCTGCGAAAACTCTGATATTCGAGAGGTTTTAGCCAATGCGCAAAATCCTATTTGTCTGTCATGGGAACATCTGTCGCTCGACGATGGCTGAGTCGGTGTTTGCCGAGCTGGTGCGCCGTGCTGGGCGCGAGGCGGAGTTCGTCATTGATTCTGCCGCGACCTCGACCGAGGAGATTGGCAACCCTCCGCATCATGGCACCGTCGCCAAGCTGCGCGAGGTCGGGATTCCCGTCGTTGCGCACCGCGCGCGCCAGGTTCGTCGCGCGGAGTATGGTGACTGGGACCACATCGTCTATATGGATGCCGAGAACGCGCGCGGCCTGCGTCGCATCTTCGGCGACGATGCCGACGGCAAGATTTCGCGGCTGCTGGATTGGACCGATCGCCCCGGCGACGTCGCCGATCCCTGGTACACCGGCAACTTCGATGCCACCTACCGCGATGTGCTCGCCGGCTGCACGGCCATGCTCGAGCAACTGTAGGCGCCCGGGCGGCGCGGATGCGTGAGCCACGCCATCGGCATAAAATGAGCGTGGATAATCTCCCGCATACAAATTGAGCGTGGATAATCTCCCACTTTGAACGCAAAACGGCGCTCTAAACGGGAGATTATCCACGCTCATTATCTTGGTGGGAGAAAATCCACGCTCGATTACTCGTCGACGATCTCGGCGAGCCAGACGTTCAACGTATCGACCTCGGGGCAGCAGAACTTTGCCGTGCCGGGCTCGTTGCCGGGCACGGTTCCGCCATAGCGCAGGATATCGATATAGGGAAAGCCCACGTGACAGGCCATGGCGCACATCTTGCCGCGATCGCGGTCGAAGTCGAAGACGTCGCCGGGCTTGTGACCATGGTGGCAGCGGCACGCACCCAGCTGATCCACGCAGCTCACGCGGATACGCGGACGCTTGCCACGCGGCGCGCCGAGCGGCCTGTTCTCGCCCGCAGGCTTGACGCCGCTCTCGTCAGCATTACTCATGGTCAATCACATCCAGGCAGGCCTCGATGGGCAGGCCGGCGGACTTGTCCTCTTGGTCGGCATTGCGCTCGATAAGCTCAGCCACCACACGCATGGCATCGGCCGTTGCGCGCTGCAGGCTCCAACCGGCCATCACGCGACCGACGAGCACCGCCGAGAACGTGTCGCCCGTGCCCGGGAAGTAAACCGGGATCAGGTCGAAGGGAATCGTGAAGTACTCCCCCGCCACGTGGTCGTAACCGATGACGGCGTTCGTGCCGTCGACCACAGCGCTCGTAATGACCACCGACTTGGCTCCCAGCGCGCGCATGGCGTCCACAAGGACGCGGGCCTCGTCAGGCGTGATTTGCTCGGCGATGGGCGTGTCGGTGAGCAGGCAGGCCTCGGTGTAGTTGGGCACCGCATAGTCGGCGCACTCGAGCAAGTGCCTCATGAGGCCGATCGTGGACTCGGGAACACCGGCATAGAGTTTGCCGTTGTCGCCCATGATGGGATCGACGAACACCTTGGTGCCCTTTTGCGCGCGGCGGTGACAAAAGTCCGAGATGATACGCGTCTCTTCCTCGGTCACGATAAAGCCGGTCGAGATAGCGTCGAACTCAAAGCCGAGCTCTTCCCAGATGGCGAGGCTCTGGCGCACGTACTCCGTGGTGTCGTGGATGTAGAACTTAGGATAGTTGAGCGTATCGGACACAAGCGCCGTCGGCAGGTTGTGGATGCGGTAGCCCATATGCGACAGCACCGGCAGCATGGCGGAAAGCGCGACCTTGCCGTAGCCGCACATATCGTTGATCAGCAGCAGCTGAGTGTTCTTCATGAGAGTCCCCCCTTGGGTCGGGAGCGGCGCAAAGTCGCCACAGTGCGACTAAGTGTAGCGCAGGGACCGTTGCGAGCAGGCGCCAGGGCCGCGAAGAGCGCATTGTTGCGGAAAGGTTTCGGAAAATGATCCCTTTTCCTCCGTCCCCCACGGATCATTCCAACATGTAAACGTCGATGTTTTGGCAATGCCAGCGAGCGGGTCGCATTTGAGGCAAGGTGACGTGAAACGAAAGGGTGCTGACCTTCTGGTCGCGCCCTTGAAGTTGAACGTCAGATTGTCCAAATGCGGCCCGCGCAGCGTCGGCTGGTCCGCCGTTCGTTAGAACGGCGGGACCAATAGGTTTGGTAAAACCGCGCAACAACTACTTTGGTACCTTGACATTCCTGTATAGCACTCCTAGATTAGTTAGGCACAAAACAATCCCACTACCTAACTAAAGAAAGGAGCGATACGAATTCATGTGCGATGAACCCCTTAACCTTCGTCCGCACGAGCCCGGCGGCGACCCGTCGCAACCGGCAGACGTGCCCGAAGCAGTTAACGGCGAAGACAAGCTCGCCAAGCGCATCCTGAGCGGCCTAGGCTTCTGCGGCCATTACATGCATTTTCATGGCGGAGGCGTGTCCGGCAAGGCACCCATCATCTGCCTGCTGGCCAAGCAACCCGGCGGCGAGATGTCGCAGCAGGAACTCGGCATGCACTTTGACCTCAAGCCGGGGTCGCTTTCCGAGATCCTGTCCAAGCTCGAGCTCAACGGCCTCATCGAGCGCAGCCGTAACCCCAAGGATCGACGGCAACTCACCATTCGCCTGACCGAAACCGGCCGGGAAAACGCCCGCATCGACCAGGCAGCCCGCATCCGCTTTAGAGAACGGGCCTTTAGCGCGCTCACCCACGACGAGCGCGAGGACCTCGCCGAAATGCTCGATAAAATCCGCGTAACCTGGGAGGAACTGGATGATTAAAACCCTCATGGGCAGCATCCGCGACTATATGAAAGTCACCATTGCTACGCCGTTGCTTGTGCTTGGCGAGGTGCTCTGCGAGATGCTGATTCCATTTATCACCGCCAACCTGATCGACGCTATCAAAGACGGCGCCACCGTAGCCGAGATGCTTCCCACCGCAGGCTTTTTGGTGCTCATCGCGCTGACGTCGCTTGCTTTTGGTGCCGCGGCTGGTGTCACCTGCAGCCATGCGAGCTGCGGATTCGCCAAGAACCTGCGTCACGACCTGTTCTACAAGATCCAGACGTTCAGCTTTGCCAACATCGATGAGTTCTCGAGCTCCTCGCTCGTCACGCGCCTGACCACCGATATCAACAACGTGCAGCAGGCCTTTATGATGATCATCCGTATCGCCGTGCGCGCGCCGCTGGTATTGATCTTCGCCTTTACCATGGCGTTTATCATGGGCGGCAGCGTCGCCATGGTCTACCTGGTCATCATTCCGCTGCTGGGCTTTGGACTGTTCTTTATCATCTTTAAGGTGCGCCCCATCTTCTCGCGCGTGTTCCACAAGTATGATGCCCTTAACGAGTCCGTTGAGGAAAACGTCACCGGCATGCGCGTGGTCAAGAGCTATGTGCGCGAAGACTTTGAGAAGGAGAAGTTCGCGACCGCCGCGCGCGACGTCCAGATGGACTTCACCCGCGCCGAGAAGCTGCTCGCCTTTAACAACCCCATGATGAACATCTGCGTCAACGGCGCGTTTGTCGTCATCATCTACCTGGGCTCCAAGCTCATCATCACGAGCCAGGGCACGCTGTTCGACGTGGGCCAGCTCTCCTCGACCTTTACCTATGGTTTCCAGATTCTCATGAGCCTGATGCAGCTGTCGATGATCTTTGTCATGGTGACCATGGCCGACGAATCGGCACACCGCATTGCCGAGGTGCTGGCCGCCGAGCCCACGATCGCCGATCCCGCCGAGCCCGTGCTCGAGGTTGCCGACGGTTCCATCGACTTTGACCACGTGAGCTTTAAGTATTCCAAGCATGCGAAGCGCCAGGCGCTCGACGATATCGACCTGCACATTACGAGCGGCGAGACCATCGGCATCATCGGCGGCACCGGCTCGGCCAAGTCCACGCTCGTTAACCTCATCGCCCGCCTGTACGACACCACCGAAGGCGCCGTGCGCGTGGGCGGCGTGGACGTGCGCGACTACGACCTGGACGCGCTGCGTCACCAGGTCGCCATGGTGCTGCAGAAAAACGTGCTGTTTAGCGGCACCATCGCCGAGAACCTGCGTTGGGGCGACCCGAACGCCACCGACGAGGAAATCCGCGAGGCAGCGCATCTGGCCTGCGCCGACGAGTTTGTCGACGGTTTCCCCAAGGGCTACGACACCTGGATCGAACAGGGCGGCTCCAATGTTTCGGGCGGTCAGAAGCAGCGCCTGTGCATTGCACGCGCCCTGTTGCGTCGCCCCAAGATCTTGATCCTGGACGACTCCACCAGCGCCGTCGACACCAAGACTGACGCCAAGATTCGCGCAGGCCTGGCAAGCTATCTGCCCAACACGACCAAGCTCATCATCGCCCAGCGCATCAGCTCCGTGCAGGACGCAGACCGCATCATTGTCATGGAGGGCGGCCGCATCGCACAGATCGGCAACCACGAAGAGCTGCTCAAGACGAGCGAGATCTACCGAGAGACCTTTACCTCGCAAAACAAGATGTCTGCCGAGGGCGAAGGGGCCGTCGAGGCCGACACCGAGGCATCCGCAACGCAAGCTCAGACCCAGGAAGGAGGCGAGGCACATGAGTAAGGCAACGACCGCCGAGCGCGCGCTCAACCGTAAGGGCGGCACCATGTCGCGCCTCATCAAGACGCTCTTTGACTTCTATCCCGTGCTTTTGCCCCTTGTCGTCGCCGGCGTGGTGCTCTGCGCCATCATCAACTCCATCGGCGCGACCTTCCTGCAGAGCGCCCTGCAGATTATTAGCGAATCGTGGCAGTCGGGCGATTGGGAAGCCGCACAGCCCAAGATTCTGCAGCTCGTGACCACCCTCGCCTGCATCTACGGCGTCGGCGTCCTGTCCTCGCTCTTCTGGAACCGCGCCATGGCTATCGTCACGCAGGGCTCGCTCGAGAAGCTGCGCGAGATGATGTTCAACCGCATGCAGGACCTGCCGATCCGCTACTTCGACACGCACCAGCGCGGCGATATCATGAGCCACTACACCAACGACATCGATACGCTGCGCCAGATGATCAGTCAGTCGCTGCCCAACCTGCTCATGACGATCATCATCATCGTCACGGTGTTCTTTATCATGCTGTACTACAGCGTGTGGATGTGCCTGGTCATCATCGCCGGCGTCGCCTTTATGACCTTTATGACCAAGCTGCTCGGCTCCAATTCCGCGCGTTTCTTCATTGCGCAGCAGACCGAGCTCGGCGTGGTCGAGGGCCATATCGAGGAAGTCATGAACGGTCAGAAGGTCGTCAAGGCGTTCTGCCACGAGTCTGCCGCCGAGGCCGATTTTGACGAGCGCAACGAAAAGCTCTTCGAGGTCTCACAGAAGGCCAACATGTACGCCAACATCCTCATGCCCATCCTTATGAACCTGGGCAACTTGCTCTACGTGCTGGTGGCCCTTGCCGGCGGCATTTTCCTGGCGCTGGGCGTGCCCAACCTGAGCATCTCGGGCATGGCGCTGTCGATCGCCGTCGTGGTGCCGTTCCTCAACATGACCAAGCAGTTCTGCGGACAGATCGGCCAGATCTCGCAGCAGATCAACGCCGTGGTCATGGGCCTCGCCGGCGCCGACCGTATCTTTGAGCTCATCGACGAGAAGCCCGAAGCCGACGAAGGCTATGTGACGCTCGTCAACGCGCAGGTCAACCCCGATACCTGGCAGCTCGAGGAGGCTGACCACCACACCGGCATGTGGGCGTGGAAACATCCGCACCGCGCAACCGGCGAGATCGAGTACGTGCCGCTGCGTGGCGACCTGGTCATGGACAACGTCGACTTTGGCTACACGCCCGACCACGAAGTGCTGCACGGCGTGTCCGTGTTTGCCAAGCCGGGCCAGAAGGTCGCGTTTGTCGGCGCCACCGGTGCCGGCAAGACGACCATCACCAACCTCATCAACCGCTTCTACGACATCGCCGACGGCAAGATCCGCTACGACGGCATCAACGTCAACAAGATCCGCAAGGCCGACCTGCGCCGAAGCCTGGGCGTCGTGCTGCAGGACGTGAACCTGTTCACCGGCACCGTGATGGATAACATCCGCTACGGCAACCTGGATGCCACCGACGAGGAGTGCATCGCGGCGGCCAAGCTCGCGGGCGCGGACGACTTTATCACCCGCCTGCCCGACGGCTACGACACCATGCTCACCGGCAACGGCGCCCAGCTGTCGCAGGGCCAGCGCCAGCTGATTTCGATCGCCCGCGCCGCCGTCGCCGATCCGCCGGCAATGATTCTGGACGAGGCAACGTCGAGCATCGACACCCGCACCGAGGCCATCGTTCAGGCGGGCATGGATAAGCTCATGGAGGGCCGCACGACGTTTGTCATCGCGCACCGCCTCTCCACCGTGCGCAACTCCGACGCAATCATCTGCCTGGACCACGGCCGCATCATCGAGCGCGGCAACCACGACGAACTGATCGCCAAGCGCGGGTATTACTACCAGCTCTACACGGGTGCGTTTGAGCTGGAGTAGGAACGATTACTGACGGAGGGTTCCCCGGGGCGGCGGGGTAACTCCTCCGTGCTCAAACATTCTCGCTGCGCTGCGAAACTGCGCGCGGAGGAAATACACCGCCGTCCACGGGGCACCCTCCTACGCGTGATCAGCCCGTCGTTTAAAACGGAATAAAGGTTAGTGAGGCCCTGGCCGTTTGGCCAGGGCCTCGTTTTGTGTGAGCTACTTGAGGAGTTGGGCAATGGCGTTGACGAATTTTTGGACTTGGAGGGTGGGCTCGAGCGGGTAGTGCAAATAGACCGGCACCTCGCGGCCGCACAAAAACGGTACGCCCACAAAGGCCGGGTGCACGCCCGACCACGCTCCGCAGGTGAGCACCGCGTCGCCCTTTTCCTCCGCCTCGTTAAAAAGCGCAAAGTCAAAGCTGTCCACGTCGATCACGTCCACGCCGCCGTCGGCCAAAAGATCGATACGCAGGCTGTCCATGGCGTCGTTGCCGTGACGAAGCACGCGCAGGCGCATACCCTCCAGGTCGGCAACCGTGATGCGCGTCTTGCGCGCGAGTCGGCTTGTGCGCGGCACGTCGATATAAAACGGCACGGTAACGATGCGAAGCTTTTGGCAGGCGTCTCCCCAGCGCGGGGTCGAAAAACTCGACTGCACCACGTCGACCTCGCGTCCCAGACTGCGCATAACGGTCTCGTGCTCATCGTAAAGGTCCCCCACCGGCACAATCTCAAAACGCAAACGCGGTTCCATGTCGTGCAGCTGCGGCCATAGCGCGAGTGTATGGCGCCCCGGGCACATCATCGACACACCCAGGCGCACGGCGCCGCCATCGCCCGCCGCGCGTCGGGCACGACGCAGTGCGTCCTCGGACTGGCGCATGATCGAGCGCGCGTCGTCCACCAGCAGAGCACCCGCCGGCGTCACCTTGACGCCCGAATGCGAGCGCTCGAACAGCGTGATGCCGAACTCGGCCTCGAAGCCCGAAACCTGCTTGACGAGTGCCGGCGTCGACACGCGCAGCTTTGCCGCGGCACGCGAGAAACTTCCCAGCTCCGCGGCGGCCGAAATAGCGTCAAGTCGTCGATCGTACACGTCAATCTCCCGTTTTCGCACGCGCGGGCCCACAGCACCGCAGGGGGTCGTTTTCGCAGGTCACGCGCTCAATTGAGAACAAACCTCAATGTACAGTGTAAACCTACGGTTAACGTCATTCTAACAAATATGCAATTCACCTGCGCGAACGCTAAGCATACGATAACCAGCGAAAACCACGTGGGTCGGTTAATGGGAGCGACCCACCGGGAGGCACAAGAAGGGAAGTTCCTATGAGCAATTGGCTTAAGCTCGAGGGCGATGTTTGCGCCGTGACCGGCGCGCTCGGCGGCATGGGCGTCGAGATTTGCCGCGAGTTCGCCCGCAATGGCGCCAACGTCGTCCTGCTCGACCTGGACGAGAAGAAGGTCAAGGCCGCTGCCGCCGACCTCGCTGCCGAGTTTGGCATCCACGCCGAGGGCTACAAGATGAACGCCACCGACGAGGCCGAGGTTCAGGCCGCCGTCGACGCCACCATCGCCAACTTCGGCCGCGTCGACGTCCTCGTCAACACCGCCGGCATCCTGCGCTTCGCAGCCATGGAGGACCTGCCGCTCTCCGACTGGAACGAGGTCATCAACGTCAACCTCACCGGCTACTTCATCACTTCGCAGCGCTTTGGTCGCGAGATGATCAAGGCCGGCCAGGGCCGCCTGGTTCACATCTCCACCGTCGCCAGTCACTCCCCCGAGACGTTCTCGGGCGTGTACAGCTCCACCAAGGCGGGCGTCAACATGATGTCCAAGATGCTCGCTGCCGAGTGGGGCCCTTACGGCGTGCGCTCCAACTGCGTCGAGCCCTGCTTCGTCAAGACCCCCATGTCGGCAAGCTTTTACGCCGACCCCGAGGTCGAGAAGAGCCGCAGCCGCCTGATCGCCACGCGCCGCATCGGCGAGGTCAGCGATATCGCCAACGCCGTCATGTTCCTGGCGTCCAAGCGCTCGGACTTTACCACCGGCGACGCCATCAAGGTCGACGGCGGCTTCTCCAACATGATGGGTGACCTCACCGCCAAGCCCGGCGGCCGTCGCGCTTATGCCGACAACTACCTCAAGAACAAGGGTGTCGAGCTTTGGTCCGACGAGTCCGGCGTCGCAAAGCCGACTGACCAGTAAACAAGCCCGGTAGAAAGGGGCGCGGGGCAAGCACCTCAGCGGCGTTTGCCCCTCCCCTCCCCCCCGCATCGATTAGAAAGAGTCCCATGGCTTCCACCAACTCCAACAAGGGTCGCGCCGTCGTGCTTTCCGCCGCGTGCGTCACCATGTTCTTCATCAGCTCCATCGCGCTGTATTCCGTCGTGAGCAAGAACCTGCTCGCCGTCTACCCCGAGTGGTCCAGCGCCCTTACCTGGGCTTTCCCGGTCTTTCAGACCATCATGGCTGTGACGGGCATCTTCGCCGGCCGCATCTCCGATAAGATCGGCCCGCGCAACGTCGTGATCGCTGCCGCCGTGTGCTACGGCGTGGGCTGGTTCATGTCCGGCACCGTCACCGAGCCGTGGCAGTTCTACCTGTGGTTCTCGCTCGTCGCCGCCATCGGCAACGGTCTGGGTTACAACCCCGCGCTCACCACCGGCCAAAAGTGGTTCATCGACAAGAAGGGTCTCGCCTCCGGCATCACCCTTGCCGCTTCGACCGCCGGCCCCGCCGTGCTGTCCCCGGTGCTCGCCTCACTGCTCATCCCGAGCCTGGGCATCTTTGGCGCCCTCAAGGCACTCGGCGTCATCTTCTTTGTGACGATCGCCGCCTCCGCCCTGTTCCTGAAGGCCCCCGAGGCCGGCTGGCTGCCCGAGGGCTTCGAGGCCCCCAAGGGCGGCGCGCACGCCGGCACCTTCGGTGACCTCACCCCGGGCGAGATGGTCAAAACCCCGCGCTTCTGGGTCCTCATCGTCACCTTCGCCTTTGCCGCCACTGCAGGCACCCTGCTCGTGGGCAAGGTTGCCTCCATCGCCGCCGTCCAGCTCTTCGCCGACCCCACGAGCGCCGCAGCTGTCGCCCTCGGCGGCGTGGTCGTCTCCGTCAACACCTGCGCCAACCTGGTCGGTCGTCTGTCCTTTGGCCAGATCATCGACAAGCTCGGCGCCTACAAGTCGCTGCTCATCAGCCTTGTCGTCACCATCGTCGCGCTCGTCATCATGTCGATGAGCTTTACGCAGAGCATGTTCTTTGTGGCGCTCGCCCTGCTCGGCTTTAGCTTTGGCGCCCTGCTCGTCATCTACCCGCCGCTCACCGGTGGCGCCTTTGGTACCAGCAACATCGGCGTCAACTACGGCATCATGTTTTTGGGCTACGCCGCTTCCACCTGGATCAGCCAGCCCATCACCGCCGTGCTGTATCACGCCGAGGCCGGCAGCGCCGCCTACCAGCAGTCCTTCTACGGTGCCATTGTGATCGCCGCCATCGCCGTCGTGCTCACCGTCTACATGATGGTCTCCGACAGCAAGAAGAAATCCGCCTAGTTTTACCGATGCGGCAAAGGGACAGTCCCTTTGTCGCATTCCAAGCCACCAGCATTAAGGAGTCGAAATGTCTGAGCTCAACCCCGTCCGCATTGCCGTTATCGGCGCCGGCGCCATGGGCCGCAACCACATCCGCTTTGTCACCGAGGAGCCCGAGGCCGAGCTCGTCGCCATCGCTGACGCCTTTGAGGGCGCCCGCGCCACGGCCGAGGCCGCCGGCGTGCCGTTTTATACCGATCCCGCCCAGATGATGGACGAGGTCAAGCCCGAGGCCGTCATTATCGCCACCCCCAACAACCTGCACCTGGGCGTTGCCCGCGAGGCCATCAAGCGCAACATCGTGCCGCTGGTCGAAAAGCCGATCTCCAACGACCTCGAGGATGCCCAGGCCTTCGCCGCCGAGGCCGAGACCGCCGGCGTGCCCGTGCTCGTGGGTCAGCACCGTCGCCACAACCCCTTCGTCAACAAGGCCAAGGAGATCATCGAGTCCGGCGAGCTGGGCAAGCTCACCGTGTCGAGCTTCCACTATATGATCTATAAGAATGACGAGTACTTCGATGTCGAGTGGCGCCGCAAGAAGGGTGCCGGCCCGATCCTGGTCAACCTGGTGCACGACGTCGACCTGCTCCGCTACCTGCTGGGCGAGCCCGTTGCCGTCCAGGGCATGCAGTCCAGCGCCGCCCGCGGTTTTGAGACCGAGGACTCCGCCGTGGTCAACGTCCGTTTTGCCGATGGCGCGCTCGCAAGCATGACCATCTCCGACGCCACCGCCAGCCCCTGGAACTGGGAGGCAACCGCTCGCGAGGATCCGCAGTATCGCCCCTTCGACGCCGATGCCTACTTTATTGGCGGTACCAAGGGCGCCCTTTCGCTACCCCGCCTGCACCAGTTCTCCTACGACGGTGCCTCCAACTGGCACAAGCCGCTGCAGATGGAGATCCCGGCTGTGGACCCGGCGCTGCCGCACAAGATGCAGCTCAAGCACTTTGTGAAGGTCGTCCGCCGCGAGGTCGAGCCCGTCGTGACCCCCGCCGACAACGTCAAGACGCTCACGCTTCTCAACGCCATCAAGGAGGCCGCCGAGACCGGCCAGCTCGTCGAGTTGTAATGCCTTAAGAGCGGCCACGGCAGAAACCCCATGCCGAGCCCCTCGATCCGCCACAAACAAGCCCCTCTTCTTCGCCCCGCGAGCAGCCTCCTGCCCGCGGGGCATTTTGCTACGTTGTCAATGATTTTTCTGGGACGGGGGACTTTTTGCACCTTAGCTTGATTCGTTCGCCACGAAATGTGCCTATCTACTACGTTTAACCGATCGCCCTCAACCATGCCGAATTTCGCGAAATAAAAACCGCTGGTAACCGGCTTGTCGATTTTCGGAAAACCCAGGTATGGTCAGCCCCTACGGGTAAAACGTAGTAGATAGGCCGTTTTCGTGGCGCGGCCCCAAAACAGCCTTTTGGGACGGGTGGTATCCTTGGTAGCCCTGTGCTGCAAACGCACCTTAAACGCAAGGAGTCCCATGGATCTTATCGCCCAGCTCGCCCGCGAGCTCAACCTTAAGGCCGCCAACATCGAAGCGGCCGTCAAGCTCATCGACGAGGGCAACACCATCCCCTTTATCTCGCGCTACCGCAAGGAGGCCACGGGCGGCATGGACGACGTCGCCCTGCGCGCCCTCGACGAGCGCCTGTCATACCTGCGCAATCTTGAGCAGCGCAAAGAGGACGTTATCCTGCTCATCGACGCCCAGGGTAAGCTCACGCCCGAACTCGAGCAGCAGATTCGCGAGGCCACGCAGCTCCAGCGTGTCGAGGACCTCTACAAGCCCTACCGTAAAAAGCGCATGACCCGCGCGCAGAAGGCCCGCGAGGCCGGCCTGGAGCCGCTCGCCAACATGATCATCATGCAGGCCTCGGCCAAGGGCAGCGCGCTCGACGCCGCCGCGGACTACGTCAACGAGGAGGCCGGCTTCGACACGCCCGAAAAGGCGCTCGCCGGCGCCGCCGACATCGTGGCCGAGACGGTGGCCGAAGATCCCGAGAACGTCGCCGACCTGCGCGCCTTTACGCAAAACACCGCCGATATCGTCGTCGAGGCGAGCGACCCTGCGGAGAAGACTCCCTACGAGCCTTACTACAACTTTGACGAGCCGCTGCGCCGCATCCCTAACCACCGCGTGCTGGCTATCGACCGCGGTGAGCGCGAGGGCAAGCTCCGCGTGCGCGTGAACGTCGACGGCGCTGCCGCCACGGCGCGTCTCGGCAGCCGTTGGCCCCGACGCCAGGGCGTGTTTGCTCCCATCTTCGATGCCGCCATCGCCGACGGTTACAAGCGCCTCATGGCCCCCTCGCTGGAGCGCGAGGCCCGCGCCAAACTCACCGTTCGCGCCCAAACCGAGGCCATCAATGTCTTTGCCAAGAATCTCGAGGGGCTGCTCTCGGCCCGCCCCGTCCGCGGTGCCCGCGTGCTCGCACTCGACCCGGGCTACCGCACCGGCTGCAAGGTCGCCGTCATGGACGAGACCGGCAAGCTGCTCGACCACGGCGTGGTCTACCCCACCAAGCCGCGCCACGACGTCGCCGGCACCAAGCGCGAGCTCGCCCGCCTCGTCAAGAAGGACGGCGTCAACACCATCGTCATCGGCAACGGCACCGCCAGCCGCGAGACCGAGGAAGTCGTCTCGGAATTCATTGCCGAGCAGGCGCCCGGGCTGCGCTACACCATCGTCAACGAGGCCGGCGCATCAGTGTACTCCGCTTCCGAGCTCGCCAGCCAGGAGTACCCGGACCTGGACGTCACCGTGCGCGGCGCCATGAGCCTGGGCCGCCGCCTGCAAGACCCGCTGGCAGAGCTCGTCAAGATTCCGCCCCAGTCCATCGGCGTGGGCCAGTACCAGCACGACCTTGACCAGGCAGAGCTTTCGCGCACCCTGGGCCACGTGGTGGAGGACGTCGTCAACCGCGTGGGCGTCGACGTAAACACCGCGAGCGCGAGCCTGCTGGGATACGTATCGGGCATCACGCCGAGCGTGGCCAAGAACATCGTGGCATACCGCGAGGAAAATGGCGCCTTTACCGATCGCCGCCAGCTTAAGAAGGTCCCCAAGCTGGGACCCAAGGCATATCTCAACGCCGCGGGCTTCCTGCGCATCAGCGGCGGCAAGAACCCGCTCGACGCGACAAGCGTCCACCCCGAAAGCTACGAGGTGGCCACGGCCGTCCTAGAGCGCGCAGGCGTTAAAGCCAGCGAGCTCAGCCACGGTGGCGTGCCCGACATCGAGCGCCGTCTGGGCAGCATCTCGGCGCTGGCAAGCAACCTAGACTGCGGCACCCTCACGCTCATCGACATTGTCAACGAGCTCAAGAAGCCCGGCCGCGACCCGCGCGACGACGCGCCCGAGGTAGTCTTTAGCCGCTCGGCGCTTTCGATCGACGACCTGGAGCCCGGCATGGAGCTCAAGGGCACGGTGCGCAATGTCGTCGACTTTGGCACCTTCGTCGACGTGGGCGTGCACCAGGACGGCCTCGTGCACATCTCCAAGCTGGCCAACCGCTTCGTCAAGCACCCGAGCGACGTGGTGCGCGTCGGTGACACGGTCAAGGTGTGGGTCGAAAAGGTCGATCGCGACCGCAAGAAGATCTCCCTCACCATGGTGCAGGGCAAATAAGCCGCTGCAGGCGCTCGGCGGGCCCCATTCCGCCGAGCGCCTCTCCTTCTAAAACGATTTGGCGATATCCCGAAGTGCGAGACGCCGTTTCCGCTAATCATCACCTGCAATTTTTGAGATATTCGGCCTCGCTGGGCCGCGATAACACTTCTTCAAAGTGCAAGCTCAACAAATAGGCATCAGATATTCCACAAACGTCCCATATCTGCACCCGCAGAGGTGCGGTACGGGACGTTTTTCAGCCATATTGGCAATCTTGACGGCACTCTGAGGCCGAATATCTCGATTTCTGTTGGTGGGACACTTATGGGCACGAGCCGCAAAGACCTCGTTTGCCCGGTAGAGCTGTTCAACCACGTCAAGCATGAGATCTTGCATGCGCGGAACAAAGGGATAATCGAAGGGTCTTGGGCGACTTGCGCGTCGCCCCGAACACATAGCCGGCAGGGTCCTTTGCCTTGGCGATGACTGCCAACTCGGGGCCGGATCGTTTTCGATACTTGATAGATATGGATTAGAAGATCATTAGATTACAGGTTGATCCATAATGCGGAACCGCGTTGTCCACGCGATGCCGTCGGAGCCCACGCCGCCGTCCGAGGTGACGCCGGCCGCGTAACGCGAATCGTCATCCGGCGAACGAAGCCGCCAGTGGCACGCGGCGTTGCCATCCGAGCCCAGCCCCATTACTGCCCGAGACAGTTGGCGGGGTAGCACTGTCGACCCCCATCGGAATAAAGGTAGCGATTCAGCTCAGGACCTACCGACGGGTTCGTGTCGGCAGCCCCGGCCTTTCCTTTGCCTAGCGCGACCCTCGCGAAGCGCGTGAGCGATAGGGAAAGGAAAGGCCGGGGCGAACAACCCGCGATGTAGCCAGCGTTCGCGTTACGGCAGGATATGGAAACCGAGCGAGGCGATATCCTTGGCAAAACCGCGCACGGTATCGAGCGAGACCTCGTACGGGTCACGGCCGATGTTCTTACGCTTGGCCAGGATGCTGTTGGGCACCGTGATGATCTGGCAACCGCATCCTTCCGCCTGGTAAATATTGATAAGCTCACGCGTGGACGCCCACAGGACCTCGCAGTTGGGCTTGGCGGCGGCCTTCTTCACCGACTCCGTCATAAACGGAATGGGATCGACGCCGGTGTCAGCGATACGGCCGGCAAAGAGCGAGATGATGGACGGCGTCTCGGCATCAACGGCCTCGACCATCTCGTCGACCTGCGTAGGCGTAAAGATGGTGGTGGCGTTGACCTTGATGCCATCGGCCGAAAGCTTGCGCACCAGCTCGGCGGTGGACTCGCCCTTGGTAGTCACGCACGGAATCTTGACGTAGACGTTCTCGGCCCAGGTAGCGATCTCGCGGGCCTCGACCTCCATGGTCTCGACGTCGTCGGCAAAGACCTCAAACGAGACGGACACATCGGTGATGTGGGCCAGGACCTCCTTGGCAAACGCGCGGTAATCCGTCACGCCGCCCTTCTTCATAAGGGACGGGTTGGTCGTGAAACCCTGAACGTTGCCGTTCTCGTACATGTCGAGCATGCCCTCGAGGTTTGCACCGTCAGCGAACACCTTGATTGCCATCTGCCTGATTCCTTTCGCTTGCACATGGGCGATAAACTGCTAAACACTTTACCTACGTTTATCAAGGCGTGAGCTGCGGGTTTTCATCTTCTCGGCGAACGGTTTTGCAGTTTTACCATTTTTATATCGACACCCCAGCGGCAAAACGTTTTTGCTGATCATCGCGGTTGATTCCGTTCGCGGCGCAGAGACAGCGCTTCACCGGTGCGTTTTCACAACCACTCCAAAACAAAAAGCGGTGACGCCTCATTTGAGACGTCACCGCTTCCGTGTAGGAGCCGGTTATCGGAGCTCCGCCCGATTAGGGCTTAACGTATGCCTGGATTACTCTTCCTCAACGTGATTGATCACAGCACCCTTGGTGTGGATGAAGTTGGGGACGAAGGCGACGATCAGAAGGACAGCAAGAATCGCGTAGACACCGGTGGTACCGAAGGCCTCGGCAGCGCGGCCAAGCGTAATACCAATGACGGAGAAATCGAAGTCGCCGAACGTAGTGTTCTTGAAGCCAAAGACGTCAAGAACGGGCAGGAGCAGGGCCGGGGCGAAGGTGATGAGCAGGCCGTTGACGAAAGCGCCAAGAGCTGCGCCCTTGCGACCGCCGGTAGCATTGCCGTAGATGCCTGCGGTAGCACCGCAGAAGAAGTGGGGAACCATGCCCGGGATGATGAAGATGCCCAGGGTAGCGCCCACGATGAACATACCGACCACGCCACCGATGAAGGATGCGACAAAGCCGAGGATGACGGCGGTGGGAGCATAGGGGAAGAAGACGGCGCAGTCGACGGCGGGGATGGCACCGGGGATCAGCTTGTTGGAGATGCCCTGGAAAGCCGGGACCAGGTCGGCAAGGATCATACGAACGCCGTTATAGACGATGGTGACACCAACGGCAAAGGACAGGGCACAGGTCAGGGCATAGACAATCACGTTGTCGCCGCCAGCGGTCTTGGTAACGACCGCAGGATCTGCGATGTAAGCGGCGAAAGCGGTAACCAGGTAGAAGAAGGCCATGGTAAGAGCCGTGGAGATGGTAGTGTCGCGCAGGAAGGCGAACTTCTCGGGAACCTCGATCTTCTCGGTGCTGTTCTCCTCGGCGTCCTTAGCAAAAAGCGTACCGACTGCAGCGGAGATGTAATAGGCGAGTGAACCGAAGTGGCCCATGGCGATTTCATCGCCATCGGTAACCTTCTCGGTGAAACGCTGACCAACGGCGGGAAGCATAGCGCTCACGAGGCCCAGGAACATGCCGCCCACGATGACAAGCTGGACATCCTGGAAGCCAGATGCCTGCAGAACGGCAGACAGCAGGCAGGCCATAAACATGCTGTGATGGCCCGTCAGGAAGATGTACTTAAACTTGGTAAAGCGGGCAATGATAATGTTCACGACATAGCCGAGAATCAGGATCATCATGGTCTGAACGCCGAGGACGCTCTGAGCCATCGAAACGACGACCTCGTTGTTGGGCACGACGCCGGTGATGTGGAAACCGGTCTCGATGAAGGTACCCAGCGGAGCAAGGTTCTCCTGAACAACAGCGGCGCCGGCGGACAGCATGATGTAACCAAGAATGGGCTTCAGGGTGCCCGTCATCACCTTGTGGGCAGGACGCTTAAGCGCGACAAGGCCCACAAAGGCAAATAGACCCATAATCCACGCTGGCTTGGTCAGAATCGATTGGATAAACTCAAGTATGGGAAGGATGGCTTGCATCTGCGCTTCCTTTCTCTCTAACGTGGGCGCGTTTCCCTCTTCCACAGGGAACCGCCCTTTTTTGTGCCGCTTTAGGCGTTAGCGGCGGCCGCCTTGATTGCCTCGAGGGCGTCTTCGCGGATCTTCTTCTTGTTCACATAGCTGCGAACGATCACGACGTTGCCGTGGAGCTCGGGGGCGAGTTCCTTAACGGTGATGAACAGATCCGGATTTGCGGAAGAAGCACCGTTCAGGTCCATAGACTCAACGTCGGCCTTGATGCCCTCCTCCTCGCAAAGCTCCTCGACTTTGCCAGCGAGCATCAGGCTGGACCCGATGCCGTTTCCGCATACGGTGATGATATGCATGGCAACCTTCCTCTCCTACACGTGACGGTTTTCCGTCTATCCAAAAGCGGCGACGCATCGCCGTGCCATTAAGGCCTAAAAGAATGAACGCATGGTCTCCAAAACCTGCTCGGGCGTATCGCATGCGCTGAGCTTGGCAACGCAGTCCTCGTCCTCGAACATCTGCGAAAGCTCCGCCAAGCAGCCAAGATGAGCCTTGGGGTCGGGTGCGCAAATACCCACGAGCACGTGAACTGGATCGAAATCCTCGTGTCCAAACGCAATGGCAGGGTCAAGCGTGACGATACAGATTCCCGCTTCACTCACATTGCCATCTGCCTGAGCGTGGGGCATGGCGATGCCCTCTTCCAAGACCATATAGGGGCCGAATTTGTGAACCGATGAAATCATGGCGTCAACATAGCTCTGGTCGCATTTGCCAGCGTCTACGAGCAACTTACCGCATGCCCTGATCGCTTCCTCCCAGTCGGAGGCCTCGACGTGGCAGGCAACAAGCTCGGGCTTAAGAAGATCGGTCAGCATACTCGTCCCCTACTCCTCGGGCAGGATGTGAAAACCAAGCGCCTGAATGTCGCGGGCAAAGCCCTTGACCGTATCAAGCGAGTACTCAAGCAAATCTTTCCCGAAATTCTTGCGTTTGGCAAGAAGGGCATTGGGGACCGTAATGATCTGGCATCCAACGGACTCCGCCTGGAAGATATTGAGGACCTCGCGCGTAGACGCCCAGAGAACCTCGGCAGCAGGCTTAACGGCAGCCTTCTTTACGGACTCCGCCATGAGGGGCAGCGGATCGACGCCGGTATCGGCAATGCGACCGGCAAAGATGGACAGAATAGAGGGGGTCTCAGCAGAAACGGCATCGACAAACTCGTCGACCTGCTCGGGCGTAAAGATAGTGGTGACATTCACCTTGATGCCGTCGGCAGAAAGGCGCTTGACCAGCGCGGCAGTGGACTCGCCCTTGGTGTTGAGCGCCGGGATCTTAACGTAGACGTTGTCTGCCCAGGTTGCGATCTCGCGAGCCTCGGCTTCCATACCCGCCTCGTCGTCGGCGAATACCTCAAAAGAGACCGACACATCAGTAATGTGCTCAAGAACCGTCTTGGCAAAAGCGCGGTAGTCGGTCACGCCGCCGGCCTTCATAAGGGAAGGATTGGTCGTGAAGCCCTGAACGTTGCCATTGTCATGCATGTCAAGCATGCCCTCGAGGTTAGCGCCGTCGGCAAACACCTTGATCGCCATGTTCGGTCCTTTCTCATCTAACACTATTGCTATCGAAAGCCTTCTTCTTTGTTTCAAAAGCTTTTCGGTTTTCTTTTATAAACCATTTCAAAAGCTATCGAAAGCTCAATTGTCAACTTTCCGTGAACGGTCGAATATCGGGCGTGAACGTACTTTTTTGGGCGGCACCTTCAGAATGAGACTCTTTATAGCCCGTTTACGTGCGAACTATCTGCTACGCATGCATTTATGACATGCCATTCCGTTCTTTTGATTCATTCGAATTTGCCTTGTTCTTTTCATATCGATACGTTATATTTCGATTACGAAAGGCGCATCTTTTTACCTTTTGTTCAAAAGGAGCGGCATATGGCATCTACTTCAGACCTTTCACCGGCCGAGCGTCAGCGATTTATCATGAATTGGCTGGCCGAAAAGCCAAATATCTCGGTATCCGACATCGTTCGCCGTTTTTCGGTTTCGGAAGTCACCGCACGACACGACCTCATCTCGTTGGAATCCGAAGGCAAGCTGCGTCGCGTACGCGGCGGAGCGGTATCGCTTTCTCGCTCCAACGCAATCTCGTATCCCGAGGAGCGCATCAATGTCCAAGTCGAGGCCAAGGAGGCCATCGCCGCAACCGCAGCAACTCTTGTTGATGATGGCGATGTTCTGGTAATTGATATCGGCACCACAGGCTTTTACTTCGCTAAGGCCCTCATGGACAAGCGTGAGATCACCATTATCACCGGCGATCTTGCAATCGCGAACTACGCCAGCTTCAATCTCCCCAACGCTTCGGTAGTGCTGCTGGGCGGCTCTGTGCGCAAGGGCCACCTCTATCTCGCGGGCGCACTAACGCTCGACTGCATGAGCAAACTACATGCCGACAAGGCGTTTGTCAGTGCCGACGGATTCCACCCCGACCACGGTTTTACCGTCGAGCACGACTTCTCGGCCATGATCAAGCATATGTACCTGACCAACTCAAACCAGGGCTACATGATGGTTGACCAGGGAAAATTCAACAAGACCAGTTTTTATCAGTCCGCGCAGATCGATGACCTCGACGGCATCATCGTTGATGGAGACGACGAGGGCATCATGACGGCGGCGATCGAGAGCAGTCGCAGTCATCCCAAGCTCTATATTGCAAAATAGCTCAAATGGCCGGGTCGCCCCCACTGCGGGCGACCCGGCCATTTGTTAAATCAACCCAAAATGCTGCATGGCGGTGACGGTGCCGTCGTGTGCGACATCGTCGGTCACGTAGTCGGCGACCGCCTTGACCTCGGGCATGGCGTTGCCCATGGCCACGGCCGTCTCGACGGCAGCGAGCATGCCCAGGTCGTTGCCGGAATCGCCAAAGCCAAAGGTGCGCGCGTTGCCGGTGCGACCTAGATACGCCAGCGCCCGCGCCAGGCCCACGCCCTTGTCGATGCCCTTGGGGCTCAACTCGCGATTTGTTTGCTGGGCTCACTTGGAAGAGCGGCGGTAAACGCATCTCCCGGTTAATCCGGCACCGCCGAAGCGAACCCCACACACGCCCTCCGGCAAGCGGCACGCGCCCGTCAACGCAAAGGTCCGGCGGGACGCACCTAGCATCCCGCCGGACCGCCACTCGTCCAGGAGGCCGCCGCGACGAGCCCCTAGATCTTCGCAAGCTCCTCGGAGATGACGCGGCAGACGTCCTCAGCCTGAGGCATCACGCCGTACATCTCGAAGAAGCCGTGGTCGCAGCCGCGATAGCGAATCGCGGTGACGTCAACGCCCGCATCCTGCAGCCTCTTCGCGAATAGCTCGTCCTGATAGCGCAGGTAGTCATACTCGGAAGAGATGATGACCGTGCGGGGGAACGCGCTCACGTCCTCCGCGAACAGGGCAGACACCCTCGGGTCGAGCATCTCCTCCGCATTGCCGTTGGTATACATCACTGGCAGGTCGTCGTTGGCGTTGCGGATGCGATCCACCCTGCTCAGAGCCTCGGCCCTCTGGTCGTTCACGATCTCATAGAGGTCATAGGACCATTCCTCCGGAACAGGGCCGCCGTCGACGAGCGGATACAGCTCGGCCACGAGCTTGATCCTGTCCGCATGGGACCCGTCGAGGACGACGGCGTTGGTCAGGCTTCCGCCCGCGGAGTCGCCAGCCACGGCGACCCGCGTCGCGTCGACACCCAGCTCATCCGCATGCTCGACAAGCCAGTCGAGCGTCTTCACGCAGTCCTCGACACCACCGGGGAACATCGTCTCGGGAGACAAGCGGTACTCCGGGTAGATCGCGACGCAGCCCGTTCGCTCCGCGATGTCGCGCAGGCAGTTCTCGTACTGGCCAATGTTGCCCACCATGAAGCCGCCGCCGTGGATGAACACGAGCGCGGCGGAGCCGCACCCGTGGCCCTCGGGCGTGAAGACGTGCAGGGGAATGCCCCTGTCGCCAAAGTTCATGACGACGGTCTTCTTGGCGACGTTCGAGCCCCTCACGACATGGGTCTCCTTGTTGGGAGCGGAGCGCCACGCGATCACGTCCACCGGCCCCGCCGGCGCCGGGCCGGCGGCGAGCTTCGCATGGGCGCGCGCGTAGACGCGCGGATCGAGCACGCGCTCGCGCTCGTCTCCCGGCACGGGCTTCAGCAGGAGCTTCAGCCCGTTGGGCTCCACGACCTCCCTAGATCCACGCTCAAGCACTTCAAGCTCGGAAGTGGGGTACTTCCTCTCCTCGGTGCCCATGGCTAGCCGATCTTCAGCTCGTCAAGCTTGGCGTCAAGCTTGGCCATCTCATCGGCGGAAAGCTCCCACTCGAACGTCTCGCAGTTCTGAATCGCGTGGGCGTCCGTGCGCACGCCAACGAGCGCGGTGCCCACGTACTCCTTCTGGGTGCTCCAGTTCACGGCGACCTGTGCCACGGGCTTGTCATGAGCCTCGGCGATCTCGTCCATGACCTTGAGCAGCTCCTGGACGCGCGAGAACTTGGGCTCCTGGAAGTAGTCGTAGAAGCCGCCACGAACATCGCCCTCCTCGAACTTCGGCAGCTCGCGGAACTTGCCCGACAGGATGCCCGCGCCAAGGGAGCCATAGGTGAAGGAGTCGATGCCACGCTCGTAGCCCCACTTGATAAGGTCCTCGGAGGAGCGGTCGACCATGGAGTAGGGCGGCTGCTGGACGTCGACCTGAGCGACCTTCTCGCACTCCTCGATCATCTCGGTCGTGAAGTTGGAGACGCCGATGTGGCGAATCTTGCCTTGCTCCTTGAGGAGCTGGAGGGCGCACATCGTCTCGGAGAACGGGGTCTTGGCGTCGGGCCAGTGCACGAAGTAGAAGTCGATGTAGTCGGTGCGGAGATTGCGCAGCGAGCTCTCGACCTCCCTCATGATGTTCTTGAACGAAGAGTCGCGGTCATAGCCGGCGGCGCTGGTGATCAGGCCAACCTTGGTCGAGAGCAGGTAGCTCTCTCGGTCGACGCCCCTGAGCGCGTTGCCGACGACCTTCTCGGACGCGCCGTTGCCATAGCACGGCGCGGTGTCAATGAGGTTGACGCCGTGATCGAGCATGGTGCGGATGGCGGACATGCTGGCGGCGTCATCGTTCTCACCAAAGGAGTCGCCGCCGATCGCCCAGGTGCCCACGGCGAGCTGGGAGACGTCAACGTCGGAGTTCTTGAGGTGCGTGTAGCGCATATTCTCTCCTTCTAATGGGGCGGCACGCGTCGAATGTCCTCGATCGCGTGCCGCCAGGAATTGCCTTGAACAGGCTTCGGATGATCCGGAAACCGCCTTACACGATGCCCACGAGGCCGAGGACGAGCGCCAGAACCATGATGCCGACCAGGATGATGTTGACGTTCACGTTCTTCTTGCGCAGGAGCCAGAGGACGACGAGCGTAAGTCCCAGAGGCACGATGCCCTTGAAGATCGAGTCGAGGTAGGTCTGGATCATGACGGGGTCGGAGTCCTGAACCGGAATGGACAGGATCGTGTTGAATTGGACGTTCGCCGCGGTCATGGCGCCGATCATCACCAGGCCGATCGTGGAGGTCGCCTTGGTGATGAGCTTCATGAGACCACCCTCGTACATCTCGGAGATGAAGTTGGTGCCCATGCTGAAGCCGAGGTAGGTCATGAAGTATCGGCAGAGGATCGACGGGATGTTGTAGATCAGCAGGAACATGATCGCGCCGAGGGGCGAGCCGCTCATGGCGAGGTTAATGCCGATGCCGGCGGCGATAACACGCAGGACGCCCCAGAAGATTGCGTCGCCGATGCCGGACATCGGGCCCATCAGGGAGACCTTGATACCGTCGATGGACTCGGTGTCGAAGTCTTCGTGCTGCGAGTTCTCCCTCTCCATGGAGGCGACGAGGCCCATGGCGAACGTGCCGACGTTCTGGGTAATGTTGTACCAAGTCGTGTGACGCTTCATGGCGTCGGCACGAGCCTCGGGGTCATCGGCGTAGTAGCGGTTAAGCGCGGGCTGGACGGAGTACAGCCAGCCGTCGGCGCCAGCCTTGACGGAACCGCCGGCGCAGGAAGCGAACACGGAGAAGGAGCGCAGGAAAATGCTGTTGAGCATCTTCTTGTCTTCAGGGCTCACATTCTTGGTCAGGTTGCTCATGCGAAGAAATCCTCCTCGTCGCTGGTTACAGAGTCGCCGGAAACGGCCTGGGTGGCCACTCCCTTCTTGGTGAGATCGAAGATCTCCTTGTCGCGGAGGGCGGAGGCAACCGCGATGATGACACCGAGAACTGCGATGGCGATCATCGGGAGGCCGAGGTACTGGTAGAGCGTAAAGCCCAAGAAGAAGTAGATGCTGAGCTCGGTGCTCCACAGCATCTGGAGCAGGAGCGCCATACCAACGGCGGGCAGGAGGGCACCCACGGCGTTGAGGCCGCTCATGACATTGGCCGGAATCTGGTTGACAATGGCGGCAACGGGCTCGGCGCCAAGGTAAACGCCGAGGAAGGCGATGAGGCCAAAGGCGGCGTACTTAACGAACCAGAGAACGAAGTGCTGAAGCGCGAGGCCCTTCTCGTTGCCCTCGGCGGCCATCTTGTCAAAGGTGGCTGCGAAGAACGCGAGGAACACGTTGTTCATGAAGATCGAGAGAAATGCGGTGACGACGCCCACGGGAACAGCCAGTGTGATGGCGGCACCCTGGTCGATAGCAGCGCCAACGGTGAAGGCGACGGCGAGGGCGGTCGCGGTAACAGGCTCGGCGGAGATAGCGCCACCAATGTTAACCGCGCCCATGAAGATCGCCTCGAGAGAGGCACCGATGATGACACCGGTCTTGACGTCGCCCATCAGGAGGCCCGCAACGAGACCTACCACGAGAGGACGCTCGATCATGCACTAACCGAGAACCCAGTTGCCGCCGTAGCAAATCAGCACGGTCAACCAGGCCATTATTGCCAACCCAACCATTTGACTTCCTTTCTTTCATTTCATTTGGCCGCCTGGCCAAATCCCCTTATTTCCCCGCCGCCTCGATCAGACTCTTGAGAGGAGTCTTGGGATTGGACGGGATAAGCTGATGGAAAACCGGAATACCCTGCTCGCAAAGCTCCTTCGCGGCCTCGAGCTCATCCGGGTTGAGCATGATCGTGGAGTTGAGGGCGACCTTGCTATCCGGATCGGACTTGTCGAAGCGGCCGACGTTGGCAACGTTCACGCCCTCAATCTTGCCCGGCGCGCCCTTAACGAGCTCAAGCACGTCACGCACGCAGTTGGTGAGCGCGAAGATGCGCATGGAGTCCGCGCGCGGATCGTTCGCGATGCGGCAGGCATCCGGAACGTCCTTGACGAGGAGTTTCTGGCCCGCCGGCGTACCCATGGAAAGCGTCATGCGAAGGGCGTCGCTCTCCACGGCGTGCTTGTTGGCGACGATGATCCTGGTGGTGTTGAGCTCCTTGGTCCACACCAGGGCGACCTGTCCGTGAATCAGACGGTCATCGACTCGAACCTGAACAATCATTGCTTCCTCTCTCTACTTGTTAGTACTCTCTAATCAAAGAAGTCTCCCTCGGACTCCTCGTTGTCCGCGGCCTTGCTCGGAGGCTCGACGACCTGCATCGTCGCCCTCGCCAGCTCGACGCTCTGCTTGATCGAATCTGCCGTGACCGGCTCGGCGCCGAGGAGCGTCTCGATCACGAGGCCGAGGTTCATACCGGTGACGTGGACGATCCCGCGCTTCTCCGGCTCCATAAGGACGACCTTCTGGAAGACGGAACCACCGTAGATGTCGGTGAAGATGATGGCCTCGTCCTCAGGGCCCACCGAGTCAATAAAGGCCTGGATGCGAGGGGTGAAATCGGAGTCGTCCACGCAGCAGTCAACTGCCTCCACCATGTCCGCCATGCCGGTCAGGATTCCGATCGAGCTCCTGATTCCGCTTGCGAGGTGGCCGTGCGACGCGACAAGAACTTTCTTCATCGAGTCTCTCCTAGAGCGAATAGTGGTTGGGGTTCAGAAGCTGGATCTTGCTGACGACGAACGCGCGCATGTCGGGGGCGGCGTCCATCAGGAGGCCTATGCCGTTGCCGTCGTTCTTACCGGAGTTGATGTCCTTCTCGAAGGCGCGGTACATGGAACGGAAGTACTCCGTGGCGATGTTGAACTTACTCATGCCGAGGTTCACGGCCTCCTGGAGCTGCTCGTCGGGGATGTCGGAGCATCCGTGCATGACGAGGGGGACGCTGACGGCCTCCCTGCAGGCCTTGATGCGCTCCATGTCGAGGTTCGGGACCTTGACATAGGGGCCGTGGGCATTGCCGACGGCGATGGCGAGCGAGCCGCAACCGGTGCCCTCGACAAACTCCTCGGCGAGGTTCGGGTCGGTGTAGTGGTCGCTGTTCACGAAGTCGTTGGCGTCAGAGCCGTTGCCGACATGGCCGAGCTCGGCCTCGATGTCGACGTCGAAGATCTTGGCGACCTGGACGACGTCCTTCGTGAGCTGGAAGTTCTCCTCATAGGGAAGTGAGGAGCCGTCGACCATGACGGATGGGAAGCCGGCCTTGACGCCCTTGACGGCGATCTCGTAACCAGCGGAGTGATCCTGGTGGACGGCGACGGGCACGCTCGCGCGCTCGGCGTAATAGCGGGCGGCGAAGGCGATGATGTCGAGGGCGCAGTGGTCCTCGAAGCCAGGCCAGTACTGGATGATGATGGGCATGTGCTCATCCTCGGCGGCCTGGATCGCATAACGGATGGTCTCCGTATTGATGACGTTAATCGCGGGCACGCCATAGTGGTGCTCGGTCGCATGTTGAAGAAGCTCGTTGACCTTGATGAGTGACATCTTTGTCTTCCTTTCACCTGAATAATCATTGGATCGGACAGTTCTCAGCTCGTCAGCTGGTTGAACACGAAGCGAAGCGCGAGGCAGGCAGGCGCTTGCGAGGCGCGGTGGAGCCTATGCGGCCGCCTGGCCCTCAGGCTGCGGCGCCGCGCTTCGACGCCATAGCACGTACGCCACAAGAGCAGCGACTGCAGCAATCGTTGAAGCGAGGGCGAAGGCCAGGAAACCCGCGTGCGTGCCGAGCGCATCGCACGCCCAACCGCCAAACAGGTTCGCAACCACGACGGACAGACCGCTCTGGACCATCGCGAAGGCGCTCTGACCTCGAGCGCGACAATCCTCGTAAGTGTGGTTGGCAATGTAGGTAACGCAGGAGTAGTAGACGGTCATGTAACTCACGCTCTGCAGCAGCTGGCCGCAGACCATGACCGGGACGATGCCGGTGCCCACAAGCACGAGCCTGAGCGCCGCCATGAAGCAGGAAAAGATCAGGAGGTTCATCTCGCCGAAGCGCCTGACCAGCTTGGAGGAAACGAGCAGGATGGGGATCTCGCTCGCAGCGGAGACCGCACTCAGGACGCCCACGAGGTTCTGACCCTCGCCAAGCTCGACCGCGTAGCGGCCCAAGAACGCCCCGATGAAGCCAATCGCGGCCGAACTGATGAAGGCGAAGACCAAGACGAAGGCGATCTCATTGCTGGTGAACAGCGAGAGGAGGCCCTTTCCGTGGGAGACCTTGGGATCGTCCGCGGCATTGGCGCGAATTCCCGCCTCGGGGAGGCGCCACATGTGAGCCGCGAAGACCACCAGCGCGGCGGAGACCACCGTGAACTGGATTTGAGGAGCCATGTCGAGCAGCCGACCGACGATCAGGACGACGATGGCATAGCCGATAGTGCCACCCATGCGAATGCGAGAAAAGTCCAGGCCAGAGCGATCCGCGAGCTCGATGACGAGGGAGTCGCTCAGGGGCAGGAGCCCCGAGAAAAACGCCGAGAATGCAAAGGTTACGAGAAGGACCGGGACGAACGTCGACGCCAGGTAATACAGCGGAGCGAGTACCGCCGCCGCAAGGCAGAGGGCCACGATGACCGCGCGGCGGCGCCCGAGCTTGTCGGCGATCGTCGACCAGAGCGGCTGGATGGCGAGCGCACACACCGGGGTCGCCGCGAGGAGAATGCCGGTCTGGGCCGCGCTGAGGCCGAGGCTCGTGTAGTGAGCGGAGAGAAACGGCGAGTACACACCCGCGCAGACCCAGTAGAGTACGTTCGCGAAGAACAGCGAAGTCATGCTTGCGTTTGTCTTGGCGTTGTGCATCGTGCTTCTCCCTTCTTGCTCGCCGGGTGCCTGTCTGGGCTTCGAAGTGATTCACCATCTAGCGTGAAACGGAGTTGCGAGGCGTTGAAACAATGTTCTGTTGTTTCATCGTTTTCGTGCCGTTGTTTCACGGCTCATAAGATAGCAGCTCAAGCTGAGATTGCGCCGAGGAAGTACCGATTTACCGTGAACGGTAGGAAATCAGCGGTGAAACGCTATTTCACCGCTGATGAAACATTTTGCTTATTTTTCACCTCTCTTGACCTAAGATACAAAGCAAGCTAGGACCAAGGAGTAACCATGGATAAGACAGGGGATGTGCTCAGCCACATCTGCGCGGTCATGAGCAGCCTATCCCCCTCGGAGAAGGCAATCGCAACGTATGTGCTCGACCACCCGTCGGATGTCGCAACGATGACCGTCCGCGAACTCGCCGCAGAAACCGGTACGTCACCGGCGTCTGTTTCGAGATTCGCAAGGACGCTTGACTACCGAACCTATTCGGACATGCGTCTGGCGCTCGGCATATCCATCAGCAGGGCATCCGGCGAAGAAAAGGCCACGGACGGCAGGATTACTCTGGACGACGTCGAGGGCTCCATCAAGTACGTCCTGTCTCACAAGGTCAAGGAGCTCTCCCAAACCGCCTCGCTCATTGACTCCGATGACTTTTCGGCAGTCGTCAATCTGCTCCACAACGCCAACCTCGTCCTGATCGCGGGCGTCGGCAACTCGATTAACATGGGCGTAAACGCGGCGTTCAAGCTCTCGCAGGTTGGAGTCAGAGCGTTTTGCCCCAGTACCACCGAAGCCATGGTCTCCGTCGCAACCAGCCTCAAGGAGAATGACGTTCTGCTCGTCATTTCGACGTCCGGATACTCGAAGCGCCTCGTCAACATATTCGACTCTGCCGAGGATTCGAACACCCCCATCATCATGATCACAGACAACCCGGATACGCCGCTCGCGAAGCGTGCCACGCATATCATCCGAGCCATCTCGCGAGATCAGGCCATCACCGGAACCGAGATCGCCTTCTCGCACAGCTCGATCAACTTCGTCATCGAGCTGCTGTTCCTCTTCCTGACCTCTTGCTGGGATGACCCGGTAGAGTTTAACAGGATCATCTCGAAGAATCTCATGGGAGACAAGCAATACAGCTAGGACGACGCACGCCGGCGCACCGATGCCCAGACCGAAACGGGAGGACCCCTTGATAAAGCTCATCCTCGCAGACGTGGATGGGACCCTGTTGCCGTTTGGCTCAAGGGTCGTATCGGAGCGCACGCACAGCGCGATTCTTTCGGCGCTCGATGCGGGCATCGCGTTCGGCCCCGCAAGCGGGCGCGACTACGCCGACCTGGCCGATGCCTTTGACGGCGACGCGCGCTGTTTCTCGACCGGCATCATGGCCAACGGAAAGAAGGTCTTCTCCAGCGGCGAACTCGTGTTCAAAAAGACGCTCTCGACGGAGGCCCTCGTCAAGCTCGATAGCGCTGTACGCCCCTACGCGGGGACGTCACTCTGGCTAGTCGCCGATGTCGATGAGACAGGCAAGCGCTGCGAGCAGTTCCTCTGCGCCGTCGAGCCTGGCGACGAATTCGCCCTGGAAGTCGTTAAGGACTCCGGAAGAGACATGGCGCTCGGAGACGTGCCCACGAACCGTGACGTCATAACCGCCGGCATCTTCGTCAACGTCAGCTCCGCCCCGACGGAAGTCGTTCGGAGTCGATGCAAGGAAGCCTGCCCAGAACTTGATTTCCCCTCGCCCGTCCCATTCTTCCTCGATGTTGTTCCGGCTGGCTGGAGCAAGGTAAACGGACTCGACGCGCTTCTCGGCAGCCTTGGGGTCACGCTGGACGAGGTCGCTTTTATCGGAGACTCGGAAAACGACGTGACGCTCCTCGAAAAGGTGCCGAACTCCTACGCAGTCGCGGGCGCGATGCCAGAGGCGAAGGCCGCGGCCCATCACCTGATCGGGAACGCAGCCGAGGACTCCGTCGCGAAGCTCATCGAACAGATTGTCCAGCAGCGAGGCTAGGGTTCCGCCAGCGTGGCATGCGCCGCGTGCCTCGTCATCCGTTCGTGGCGCGCTACCTCGTGACGATCCAGAGCGTGGCCATCGTCGCGACGCCGATGCCTACGATGAGCGCGGCCCACAGGACGCGGACCACGGGGTTCATGTCGCCCGTCACCACCATGTCGTTCGCGTGCCAGAACCAGCTCTCGTTTCCCTTGCGCATGATGCACTCCCTTAGCCTCGATTACGCCATCTATGGCCGAGCAATCGCAGGTCACGTGCCATAGATTTGCCCTACGCCCAGCTTTCAGTTCTGTAAGGCGGCGGGAGCCTGTGCGAGGCCCCGAGTCCTGAGGCCGTTGCAATGAAAATGGGAATCAAGGGGCACGCATCAATCATATGGGTTCCTTTCGAGGGCGATGGCAAACGAAGCATCCATCATATAATGGAGCGACGCAACCAGAGAGGTCACCCATGGAATTTTATGCAAGCTGCCCCGAGGGCTTTGAATCCGCACTCGCCGACGAGCTCAAGTGGCTCGGGCTTTCGCATGTCCGCCGCCTGAAGGGCCGCGCTACGTTTGAGGGCGAGCTCGAAGAAGGCTACCGCGCCTGTCTGTGGTCGCGCCTGGCCAGCCGCGTGTTTGTGGTGCTCGGACGCTTTGAGGCACAGGATGCCGACGAGCTGTACGATGCCGTTTACGACATTGCCTGGGAAAACATCGTCCGCCGCGGCGCCACCATTGCCATCACTGCCCGTGGTGTGACCGAGCAGCTGCGCAACACGCGCTTCTCTGCCCTGCGCGCCAAGGACGCATTGTGCGATCGCCTGGCCGAGACCACAGGCCGTCGCGCCGATGTCGATGCTGCCGACCCCGATGTCCACCTGCTGCTTTCGCTACGCCAGCGCCGTGCGAGCATAAGCCTGGACCTTTCGGGCGACCCGCTGTTCAAGCGCCTGCCGCCCGCCGCGACTCGCGCCGGCGAGGGCGCGCACGTGCTACGCCCCGACTACGCCGCCCTGGTGTTGGCGCAGGTCGGCTGGACCGCGCTGTGCGAGCGCGAGCTGACGGCCGACGACTACGAAAACGAGGCCCTACCTACGCTGATCGACGCCTCGTGCGCCGGCGGCGGCCTGCTGCTGGAGGCCGTGAACATTCTGACCGACCGCGCCCCGAGCGCCGCACGCGAGCGCTGGGGCTTTGAGGGCTGGCAGCTGCACGACGCCACTCTGTGGGAGCAGCTGCTCGCCGAGGCACGCGAGCGCGAGGCGGCGGCGCGCGAGCGCCAGGCGCGCATCGTCGCCGTGGACATTGACCCTGCCGCCCGCAAGACCGCCGAGCGCATGGCCAAGTGCGCCGGTTACAAGCGCTTTGTCGATTTTTGCGCCGCCAAGCCCGCCACCGTGCTGGACCATGCGGGCGCTGTCGCCGGCGCCGCCGTGGTCGCAGACACCACCGAGACCCCGCTTTCGCTCATGCACGACGCCATGACGCTGGTCGGCGAGCTGCGCCGCGCGCCCGAGCTTGCCTCGGCGCCGGTCGCCGCGCTCACCCGCGATGGCCTTATGGCCCGCGCGCTCCATGCCGAGCCCGCGCGCTCCATTGCCGTCATGCCCAACAACGAAGAGGCGACTATTGAGGTTTGGCCCTCGCTCGACCACGCCGCCGCAGCATTCGAAGCTGCGACCAGCGCGGATGCTGAGGAGCAGGCCGCGGATACCGAAGGCGAAGCCGCCAACGCCCCCATGCCCGAGCCTGCCGCCACGCTCGACCTGAGCGACGGCAAGCCGCTGCCCGTGCTCATCCCCGAGTCCGAGCAGTTCGCCAACCGCCTGCGCAAGAACGCCCGCCTGCGCCGCAAGTGGGCAAAGCGCGAGGGCGTGAGCTGCTACCGCGTCTACGATGCCGACCTGCCCGACTACTCTGCCGCCATCGACCTGTACGAAGGCTGCCCGCAGACGCCGGGCCGCTGGCTCGTCATCGCCGAATACGCCGCGCCCAAGACCATCGACCCCGCACTGGCCCAGGCCCGCATGCTCGACATCTTGGCCATCGCGCCGCGCATCCTGGATGTTCCGGCCGAACACGTGCACGCCAAGGCCCGCATACGCTCGCGCGGCGGCTCGCAGTACGGCAAGCAGGACGCCGGCAAGGGCGGCTCGGGCGAGCGCGCCAACATTGCGCGCCGTCGCCTGCCGCTCATCGAAGAAGGCGGCCTCACCTTTGCCGTTAACTTTGACGACTACCTGGACGTGGGCATCTTCTTGGATCACCGCGTCACGCGCAACCTGGTGCGTGAGCACGCCAAGCAGGCGCGCCGCTTCCTCAACCTGTTTGCCTACACCGGAACCGCCACCTGCTATGCGGCCGACGGCGGCGTCGAGGAAACCGTGACGGTCGACCTCTCCAACACCTACCTAGACTGGGCCGAGCGCAACATGCGCCAGAACGGCTTTGTGGGGCCGCAGCATCACTTTGTGCGCGACGACGTGCTCGCCTGGATTCGCGACCAGCGCCAGACGCGCAACCGCTGGGACCTGATCTTTGTCGATCCGCCCACGTTTTCGAACTCGTCCAAGATGGGCCGCCGCACCTGGGATGTTCAGCGCGACCATGTTGAGCTTTTGGCCGGCGTATCGCGCCTGCTCGCGCAGGGCGGCCACGTCATCTTTAGCTGCAACCTTCGCGGCTTCCGCCCCGAAACGCGCAAGCTCGCGCGCGCGGGCGTCGTGCTGGAGGACATTACGGCGCAGACCATCCCCGAGGACTTCGCGCGCAACCAGAAGGTGCACCATTGCTATATCGTGCGCCGCCTGCCCATCGAGGACGCCATGGCCGAAGCCGGCTTTAGCGCCGAGGAAATTGCTGAGCGCGTCGAGAAACTGCGCAACCCCGGAGCCCGCAAGCCTCGCGCAACGGCGCCCGCGCACGCGCAGGCCGGCGTCCGAGGACCGCGCGGCAACGGCAAACCCTCCCCCGCCGGCAAGCCCAAAAAGAAGAGGTTCTACGCCAGCAAGCCCAAGGGCAAATAACAAAGTTGCGGTGGAATACGGACTGTTTTGCCTGGAATTAGGCAAATTTAGACCGTATTTCACCGCAACTCATATTGGGATGGTGGTTGGCGATCTAGCCTTGGATGACCAATCGGTAGCCGATGCCCACATGCGTCTGGATATAGCGCGGATGCGCGGGGTCGGACTCGATTTTCTTGCGCAGCGTGCCCATAAAGACGCGCAGGCTCGCCAGATCGCTCTTGGTCGCCGTGCCCCAAATCTCGTGCAGGATAAACTGGTGCGTCAACACCTTGTCGGCGTTGTGCGCCAGCAGACACAGGAGCTTGTACTCGATCGGCGTCAGGTGCAGTTCCTCGCCATCCATCATGGCAATGCCGGCATCAAAATCGATATGCAGCTCACCGGTATCGAACGAGCCCTCGGAGGCAACGCCGCCCGTTTGCGCATACGAAAGGCGTCTGAGCGTCGTGCGGATGCGCGCGAGCAGCTCCTCGACCGAAAACGGCTTGGTCAGGTAGTCGTCGGCACCAGCATCGAGCGCGCGGATCTTGTCCGCGTCCTCGCTGCGCGCCGAGACCACGATGATCGGCATGCCCGACCACGTGCGCACCGACTCCACCACCTTGACGCCGTCCATATCGGGCAGGCCCAGATCGAGCAGCACAATGCTCGGCGCCTGCGACGAGGCGGCGGCGATGGCGGCATGGGCGGTTTCCACGGCCATATGGCGCAAGCCGTGCGCCTCGAGCGCGGCGACGATAAGGTTGCGGACGGCGGGATCGTCCTCAACGACCAAGATGAGCGGTTTCACGGCAGAGTTCGGCACGGCGCTACTCCTTATCAAACGAAACATCGGCGGCGGGAAGCTCAATCGTAAAGACCGAGCCGTGCGGGTCCGCCGCGGCAACCTCTATGCTACCGCCATGCGCCAACGCAATGGAGCGGCAGAGCGAAAGACCCAGGCCCACGCTGCGATGGCTGTCGGCAAGACCGTGGTTGGCGGTGTAGAACGACTCAAAGATTCGCTCGCGGTCCTCGGGTGCGATGCCCGGCCCGTCATCGGCAACCGAGCACGCCACGCGTCCGCCGTCGACGTCAATCGAGATCACGATATGCGAGCCCTCGTGCGTATAGGTGATGGCGTTGTTCACCAGGTTTACCACCAGCTGCACCATCAGGCGCGCGTCGACGTTGACGAGCGCCGGCTCATCGCACGCCACCACCTTAAGGTCGTGCTCGCGCACGGCCGGATTTACATGGCGCAGTGCCTCCTCGACGATATCGTCCATAAGCTCGAGCGTTGTCGACAGATGCATGCCGCCGCCCTCGAGCTTGGTGATGGCAAGCAGGTTCTCGACGGTGGCGTTGAGCCACAGCGCATCCGAGCGAATGGATAGCAGCAGGCCGCGGCGCGTCTGGGCATCGAGCACCGCGGTGCCGGTCGAGCCCTGGTCGAGCAGCACGTCGGCATTACCCGAAATACTGGTAAGCGGCGTGCGCAGATCGTGCGAGATGGAGCGCAGCAGATTGGCGCGCAGCTGCTCATTTTTGGCAAGCACCGCCGCCTCCTCGCGGGCCTCCATGGCGCGAGCGCGATCGAGTGCCAGCTCGCCTTCGCTCACGATGGCATCGGCAAGTGTCCGCTCCTCGTGCGTCAGCACGTCGGGCTCGGCAACGATAGCCAGCACGCCCACCACCGAGGCGGGATCGCCCGCGCGCACCATGGTGTCGCCCGAGCGCACGGTCAGGTAGATGCCGTAGAACGCCGAGCCGCCGTAGGTGGCATCGAGCGGCGTTCCCACATAGGCGGACGCCGAGAGCCGCGGCGGCATCTGCGGCGCCAGTTCATGCACCGGCGCGACATCGCCCACGGCCGTGTATGTCGCACGCGGCAGCAGGTCATCGCCCTCGGCGTCGGCGCTGTACCACACGACAGGACAGCCCGAAAGACGCGCCAGCTGCGTTGCCATAGCATGGACAATCTGCTGCTGATCGGCGCAGCGCTGCAGCATGCGGTTGGTCTCGAGCACCATCTGCGTGCGGCGGTCGCTGGCGGCGGCCTGCGCCAAGGCACGGCGCAGGGCCAACGCAATCGAGCTCGACACGAGCGAGACCGCAAACATAATGAAGAACATGCCGGGATAGACGCGGTCGATAAACGACAGCGAGTAGCGCGGGTCGACAAACAGGAAGTTGTAGAGCGCCACGGCGGCAGCCGAACTCAGCAGGCAATACAGGCGGCTCCAGGTAAAGAATGCGCACAGCTGCACGGCGAACACATAGACGATCATGATGCTCGGCGCGAGACCCGGATGGTCGAGCAGCGCGCCCACAATCGTCGCCGCGACCAACAGACCCACCGATACGCAGGCGTCATACAGAGGAGTGCGGCGCGTCAGCGTTGTGCGCCGCCACCAAAAGCTATCGGCAATATCGCCGTCCGTACGGACGTCCATCAGCGCCCTGCCCCTCTCTCAAAAACAAAAACCACCACAAAGGGGACAGGCACCTTTGTGGTGGTTTCCCCTTGTGGTGGTTCCAAGTGTATAGCCTTTGCAGCCTGCGGTCGTTAGACAAACAGCGCGTGCGCGAGCAGTGCGCACACGCACGCCGCGACAAACACCAGCGCCACGACCGAAATCACGCGATCGGCCATGTCCATGTTGGCCCGATTCGTAAAGAACCGATCTTCGGCGGCATCGGCGCGTGCCTCGCGCACCACTTCGGCAACCACCTCGCGGCCATCAAGCATCTTTGCATCCATGTTTGCCTCCCCGGCCCCAATCTTGTCCATCGAAAACCAACTCCGTGCAACCTGTCGGCGCCTACGGGCGCTCGTTGGGAGCCAGGCGTTGCATCTTGCTCACGGCCTTGAACTTGGTGAACAGCGGCACGTACTCAAAGCTCACGTTGGAGTTCTCCAGGCCGTACCAGCGTGCAGGCGTGCCGGCGGCGCGACGAATGATGTACTTGAGCGTGATGGCCGTACGCTCGCTCGGCTCCACATCGCTTTCGGGCGCCAGAAGCTTACGGATCAGGACGAACTTGAACGTACCGATGTTGCCCGGATCCTTGTAGACCGAGTAGTCATGCGTCTGCGCCGGCAGCTCGCCGGTGGCAGCCAGGTCCTGAACGACCTGACGCAGGTAGGCATTGACGCGCTGGTTAATCTTGTAGCCCAGGTACAGATGCACGCGGAACACGTAGTCGGTGCCGAACGTCTCGACCGAATAGGCAAAGGTATGCGGCTCGTCCATGGTCTCGACGTTCACGAACCACCAGGCGCGGGCGCGCTTGGGATGCTTGTCCAAGATCGAGTAGACGATATCACGGTCGATGTAATCGGTATGGGTGTCCTTGGTCAGGTACACGATGTTGTCGCTCAGGCGCTCGTAGCGATCATCATCGCGCAGGCGCTTGAGCTGCGGCAGGTAGCTGCGCAGCGGCAGCAGCGTAAACTGGCGCTGCTCAACAGCCGTACCGTTGTACCAGCACACCATGATGCCCATGATGAGCGCGGCCATGAGGATGGTGAAGTAGCCGCCGTGGAAGAACTTGGTGAGTGAGCTCACGAAGAAGAAGCCTTCGAGCAAAAGGAAGAAAGCCGCGAAGATCCACGGAGCAACCTTGAGCTTGCGCTCCTCGTGCAGGTAGAAGAAGAGCAGCAGCGTGGTGCACATCATAGTCAGCGTAATGGCAAGGCCGTAGGCGGCTTCCATATGCGCCGAGTTCTGGAACAGCAGCACCACGATGACGCAGCCGACAAGCATGACGTTGTTGACCATGGGGATGTAGAGCTGGCCCTTGGTCTCGGCAGGGTAGAAGACCTGCATGTGCGGCATGAGATCCAGACGGCTGGCCTCGGACACCAGCGAGAATGCGCCGGTGATGAGCGCCTGCGAGGCGATGATGGCCGCGACGGTGGAAAGGCCTACGGCAAACGGGCGCAGGCCCGGAGCGAGCATCTGGTAGAACGGGTTGAGATCGGCAATGCCCATGAGCTCGGGGTTGGCAGCGTTGTTCATAAGCCAAGCGCCCTGGCCCATATAGGAAAGCAGCAGGCAGCACTTAACGAACGGCCAGGTAGCGTAGATGTTGCCGCGGCCGACGTGGCCCATGTCGGAGTAGAGCGCCTCGGCACCGGTGGTGGCGAGGAAGCAGCTGCCCAGGATCATGATGCCCGCGTGGTTGTTGGGGCTCAGCAAAAAGGCGATGCCGCGCACCGGGTTGAGGCACAGCAGCACGGCGGGGTGCTGGAAGACAAAGAACAGACCCGTGCCGCCCAGGAACAGGAACCACAGCGTCATGATGGGGCCAAAGGCGTGACCGATCTTGGCCGTACCGATGCGCTGTACCAAGAAGAGCACGATGATGATGGCGAGCGTAATGGCGACGACGCGGCCTTGGTCATCGCCCAGCACGGCATGGACCGCCGGAATGGTGCGCAGGCCCTCGATGGCCGTGGTAACGGTAACAGCCGGCGTCAGGATGCCGTCGGCGAGCAGCGCGGCGCCACCCAGCATGGCGGGGATGATAAGCCACTTGCCGCAGCGCTTGACCAGGCTGTACAGGGCAAAGATGCCGCCCTCGCCGTGGTTGTCGGCGCGCAGCGAGATCAGCACGTACTTGATGGTGGTCAGCAGCGTGACCGTCCACACGACAAGGGAGAGCGCGCCAAGCACGAACTCCTCCGTCACACTTCCGATGCCGCCGTTGCCGGCAACGAGCGCCTTGGTTACATACATAGGGCTGGTGCCGATATCGCCGTACACCACGCCCAGCGTGACGAGCATCGCCGAGATGCTCACAGGAATCGCAGCGTGCGAGGCTGCCTCCTTGGCCTTTTGTTCCATAAGCCGGTTTCCTCCCAACTTTAATGTTCGAAGGAATTATAGGTAATCGGCCCATGTTTGAATGGCACTGTTTTCCCAGCTAGATAAACATTTATACGGCCTTTAGGCCACCGCAGCGATATGGAATGTGACAAAGGGGCTGTCCCTTTGTCACATTCGTCATTTTCCGAGCCAATTTTTGAACCACCACTCCATGGAGCGGCTCATCTCGGCCATAAAGGGACTCGTGTGCTTGCGGGTATAGATGTCCACGACGCGCTCCCCCACCTCGCGGGCATGCGGACGGAACATCGCGTCCATCTCGGCCACCTGTGCGTCCATAGTCGCGTCGTCCGCACGGCGGTAGCGTTCCTCGTGCACCAGGTTCACCACGGGGTGCGCGATTGCCGGGCGCTCTTTGCGAGGCGTGCCGATGATGAGCATCGACAGCGGCATGGTATACGGAGGCAGATCCAGCAGCTCGGCCACTTCCTCGGCATTCTCGACGATATCACCGATGTAGCAGCTCCCCAGCCCCAGGGCCTCGGCGGCCACCACGGCGTTTTGCGCAGCGATCACGGCATCCTGCGCCGCGATGGCAAAGTCGCCCAAACCCGGCGCGCGGCGGGGCGCCTTGCCCGTGCGTTCGACAAAATCGTGCTCAAAGCAGCCCACGTGCTCAAACAGATCGATCCACTTGGCATAATCGACCACAAATATAAGTGCCCAGGGCGCCTTGGCGATCATGGGCTGGTGATCGCACAGGTCGGCCAGACGGTCCAGCCTAGCCTGCTCGCGAATGCTCACGATGGAATACATCATCATGGCACCCGCCGACGGCGCGCGACTCGCCGCATGCAAAATCGCTGCTCGCTGCTCGTCGGTCACCGCCACGGGACGGTCGTCGTCATCACGCGCGAAGGCACGCGTGGAGGAACGGTGCTCCAACGTGTCCAGCACCGCATTGCCCGTCGTCTCGACCGGATAGCCGCCCGCGTCCATGCCGGCACCCACGTCGCCCGCACTCGTCATACAAACCCGCTCGCTCATCGCCCTACCCTCGTCATTTCTTTAAGAAGCCTTTACGTTTCCGTGTAATTCCCGTCCATTATCGCGCAGGTCGCCACTACATTGCGCCACACCGCCACACGTGCGCGTTAATATGGCTGGTTGTTGTGCGCAGCCACCAATTGCAGCGCATATCTTGGTAACAATCGGGTAAATCCCCGCTTTCGTAGGTTTTAAGTTTGTGAGGAGTCTCAGCATGTTCGCTGCCGCCATCTCGCTCGTCGGTCTTGCGGCGACCGTCTACCTTGTCTTGCGCGAGGCCAAGGCCATTCGCGCACAGTCGGGCACCGTTGCCAAGGGCGCCATCGCCTGGAGCGTCGCCTTCGGCCTGTTCCAGCTCTTTTTGACTATTTGGGGCGCTATTGGCCTCGTCGCCCAAAACGAGCCGCTCGCCTTTGTGATGCTCATCCTGACCAATGCCATCCTTACCGGATGCGCCTGGGCCAGCATCGCCCGCGACCGCATCGCCCCGCGCGTCTTTGCGTTCGCCGGGTCCGATGCCCCCGTCCCCACCGGCAAGCTCGCCCGCCTGCGCGGAGCCTTTGTGGGCAAACCGCTCGTCGCCGCCGTCTTGTGCCTGCTGCTCGCCGGCGTCTTTACGCTGCTGGGCATGGAGGTCTCGTCCAACCACGACTTTACCTGGGTCTACCCCCTGTGCATCCTGCTCGAGTGGGCCATCATCGCCACACTCATGACTGGCTTGTTCTTCCTATTCCAGCGCCACGGCGCAGCTCCCGCGGTCCTGGCCTTTGCCCTCTTTGTCCTGGGCATTGCCGAGTTCTTTGTCATCACGTTTAAATCCATGCCCATCCAGCCGGGCGACCTTTCGGCCATCTCCACCGCCGCCGCAGTCGCCGGCACCGGCTACACCTTCTCGATCTCGCTGTTCTGCGTGCTATCCATGGGCTTTACCGCCATCGCCATGCTGCTGTGCGAGTACGCCGGCCTGGTCGCGCCGCACCGTCAGAAGGGCGCCGCCAACGCCAAGCGCATGCTGCTCACCAACCTGCTCGTCGCCGTGCTGTGCCTGGGCGGCGTAACCGCGCATGTCACGCTCATCGACTACTACAACACCCTCGGCATCACCGTCTACACCTGGCGCCCGCTCGAGAGCTACTGGCGCGAGGGCTACCTGCCCGCCTTTATTAGTGCAGCGCAGTCCATTAAGCCGCCCAAACCCGCCGACTACTCCGTCGACGATGCCAAGGCCACGCTCAAAAAGTATGCCAAGGCCTACGACAAGTCCGACGCGGCCAAGAGCGACGAGCGCGCCGCCGCAAAGGAGCAGTTCGACAGCGAGAAGCCCACGGTCATCGCCATCATGAACGAGACCTTCTCGGACCTATCCATCTACCAGAACATGCGCGCCGGCTACGAAGGCCCGCAGTACTTTAAGAGCCTGTCCAACTGCCTCAGCCGCGGCAAGCTCTATGTGAGCGCCTACGGCGGCGGCACGGCCAATACCGAGTTTGAGTTTATGACCGGCAACTCCATGGCCAACCTGGGCTCGGGCGTGTATCCGTACACCATCTACAACATGGAGACGACCGGGAACCTGGCAGAGCAGTTCAAATCGCTCGGCTATTCCACCACGGCCATGCACCCCAACCACGCGACCAACTGGAACCGCGAGAACGTCTACAAGGACTTTGGCTTTGACCAGTTCCTGTCCATCAACGACTTCCAGGGAGCCGACACCCTGCGCGGCATGGTGACCGACCAGGCTACCTACGACAAGATTCTTGAGCTTCTCGACCAGAACGCCAATCCGCAGTTCATCTTCGACGTGACCATGCAGAACCACTCGGGCTACGACACGGGCCTGCTGCCGGTCGACAAGCAGATGCACCTCAACATCGACACGACCGACCTGGACGCCAAGACCGTCGAGGACGGCACGCTCTCCGATGTCGACGAGTATGTCTCGTGCATCGAGCAGTCCGATCAGGCGCTTCGCTACTTCCTCAACGCCCTGAGCAAGCTCGACCGTAAGGTAGTCGTGGTGTTCTGGGGCGACCACCAGCCGTTCTTCCCGTCCAAGTTCAACGATAAGTGGTTTACCGGCGAGGACGACGCCACGCATCAGGAGCGTCTGTGGCAGACCGACTACATCATCTGGGCCAACTACGACGTCGCCGGCTGCGACCAGACAAGCGAGGTCGACGACCTGTCCACCAACTACCTGTCCACGCAGCTGATGCAGCTGATCGGCGCACCGCTGACCGACTATCAGAAGGCGCACATGACGCTGCGCGAGTCGCTGCCCGCCATCAACTCCGTGGGCTACGAGGACGCCAGCCTGCGTTGGGCGCTTTCCTCCAACGTCACCGGTGACGACGCCGCTGCCGCAGCCGCCACCAAGGCACGCGAGGATTACGCCAAGATGCAGTACTACGAGATGTTCCGCGACGGCAAGAACGTCTATACGGAGCACTTCCAGACCGAGGCCAACGAGACCGACCCCAACCTGGCGCCGGGTACGACCAAGATCAAGTAACGGGGTCGGGGGCCCAGCGCAGGCGGGGATGCCGGAGGGGCGAAGTTCGCTGCTCTACAGTCCTGCTCGCACGGAGAGCACATTAAGTGCTCTCCGGCTCGTGCGGAACTCGCGACGAACTTCGCCCATCCGGCCTCCCCACCTGCACCCCTCGCCCGTTGCGGGTTGAGCGGGCTGATGAGAAGTAAAGTATGAAGGGACCCCAAAGGGGTCCCTTCTATTAAAGTTCGCACTAGAACTCGTTTTGAGCTTCTGTGTTGGCTTTTGGTCCGTTCAGTACAGCCAGCTTCGTCTAAATCCGAGACACTGCGCTCAGCTCGGCAGATTTCGGAGCGCAAATCATGCCAGCCGCGCTAATCGTAAGTGTTATATACAAACCGCTCACCACTAGCCGAACCTTGCACCGCCTCGTGTTATCCAGCTCCCTCGTCTCTAGCTCAAACACGGTCGGGCTCACCCATGCGCAACATGCAAAGAGTGTCCTTGAATCCCAATCGGGAGCAGTGTCGTGCTCCCCCTCATGCGTTGCAAACTGGAATAGATCCCCAAGCGGCTTTATTTTCTCGGGATTCTCTTTCCAAACGCCTTTCGATGCAGAAACGTCATACCTCTCTCCGTTTTTAATGAGCGAAAAGCAGACGTCACCATTCTTAAAGTCGAGCTCGAATCGCTGCATGCCATAATCGTTGTCAATGAGCTCGTGACTTCCGCTTAAAACGCTTTCACTGCGCCGACCACCGTGCTCCGAACCGGCAACGAATGGCAAGCTTTCAATCGGCTTACTCCCGCACAAGCGAGACATGCCCAATACGCCATAGAGAGGATCGAGCAAAGCCTTGCTCCCCGTCGTCGAACTCGATACCGCCACGACAAGATTGTCCTCGGGACGCACGTAGCACAGCTGTCCAAATAGACCGGCGCATCTGTATCCGCCGCCGCAGCACATCCAAAATTGATAGCCGTATCCGTTATTGTCCTCCGTTGCCTCCGGTGGATAATAAGGCTGTGTCTCGACCTGTTTAGTTGTCGCAGCATCAATCCACGCCCGCGGGATGATCTCTTTACCGTCCAGCATTCCCCCATCAAGAAGGCACTGCCCAAATTTAGCCAAGTCGGGCGTAGAGAGATGAAGGCCAAATCCTCCGGTGCTGTGATGCCCAGCGTCCTCCTCCCACCACCATCGCCTAATTCCAAGCGGCTCAAACAACCGCGCACGAAGGTACTCGGACTCTTTCCGATCACTCACCCGCTCAACCAGCAAGCTAAGAAGGTGCGAGCACAGCGAATCATAATGAAATCGTCCGGCAGGGTCCCAATCCATCTCGCGCCCAACAACTTCGAGCGCCCAATCATCATTGCCGCCGAGGTACGAAATGCCCGCATCCTGACCAAGACGCATCGTCAAAAGGTCTCTGATCGTCACACCCAGCATGCGCTTATCGACCACATGGCTTCTATACTCTGGGAACCAATCGATCCAGGGAGCGTTAAGGTCGATCTTACCCTCGTTCACCAAATAACCGATTGCAATCGAAGTAAATGACTTGGTTACCGAATACAGCGGGTGCACGCAGTCAAGCTTAAATGGGGCGAGAGAACGGGCAAATACCGTCTCGCCATTTTGATTAACCACAATGGACCGCACTTCCACACCGAGCTTTTGAAGTTCGGCCAAGTACTCATTTCCCAAGTCCTCATTAAATATGACACCCATGATTACATTGTCCTTTTCGACGGCATGCATCAAACCAGAAGCCGCCCCGCTGCTCGCACAGCAAGGGCGGCCCTCCAAACAAGAAGCAACAAAGCTACTTGGCAGACTCGAGCTGTTCGTCCTTATACGTTGCATATGTTAGGACAAACGACACAATACTCGAAACCACAATACCCGCAATGACGAAGAGTAGGCAATTCACACCCATGGCGCCCGAAGGATCGATGAAGCCCGGGAACGCGCAGAAACCGCCGCCAGTAAACTCGAACATCTTAGTTCCCAATGCACCGATGATCAGACCGCCTGGCACCGAAGCAATGCAGCTAATGATAAACGGCTTTTTGCGCGGAAGCGTAATGCCGTAAATACAAGGCTCGGTAATGCCAAAGAAGAATCCTGAGATAAACGCCGGCCAGCCAAGCTCTTTAAGCTTGACGTCCTTAGTTTTGAGCAGAATTGCCAAAACAGCGAAGGACTGAGCATAGGAGCAGACCATGTAAGGAGCCATCACAATATCCCAGCCCTGCGAAGCAATGTTCACGAGCATCAGGGCGATAACGCTCCAGTGGAAACCAAAGATAACCATAACCTGCCAAATTGCAGTCAGCACCACGCCGCCGAGTGCGCCGCCGATAACCGGAAGGCTATAGAGCGAGTTGAACAGCAAGCTCATGAGGTTTGTGATGAACGTTGCAATAGGCCCGATAATCAGGTAGGTCGCGGGAACCATGACCACAAGCACGCACGTAGGAACAAAGAAGAACTTGATGTACTCAGAGAAGTGCTTGCGGCACCATTTCTCAAGCTTTGCGGCAAACCAAACCGAAAGGATAATGGGGATAACTGAACTCGTATATCCAGAGGACGGCATAATGACCGGGATACCGAGGAACGTCGTGTAGTAGTTCATCGCAAACGGCGTGTTTGCCAGAACGGCGCCGAGCACCTTGCCACTGGTAATATTCACCATGGTCGGATATGTAAGTGCGATGCCGAGCGTCATGCCGATAAATTCACTGCAGCCAAACTTCTTTGCAGCCGTATATCCCAAAATAATCGGCAGGAAGTAGAAAAATCCATCACCGGCAGCATAGAGTATCTGATAGATACCGTCATTGGCGGTAACCCAGCCGAGTGCCACAAGAATACTTAAGATACCCTTGATCATGCCCGCAGCACAGAGAACGGCAAGAATGGGTTGAATTACACCCGAAATCGTATCGATGAGCGCACTCACGAGATTTCCGTGTTTGACTGGCTCTCCGTCCTCATCGACCTCGCCAAGGCCCTCCACGCCGGAAGCCTTCAAAGCAGCATCGTAGGCATCCTCAACAACGTTGATTCCAACAACAACTTGGTACTGGCCATTGGCGTTAACAACTTGAACCACGCCCTTTAAGGACTCGATGGCCTTGGTGTCAGCCTTTGATTCATCACGCAATTTAAAGCGGAGACGCGTCATACAATGCGCAATGCTTACAATATTCGAGCTACCGCCCACTAAGCCAACGACATCTTCGCCAAGCTTACGATTAGTGAGCTCTTTACTCTCGCTCATTTTTCTCTCCTCAGTGCGACCTTCATCGGCAAGTCACCCGCCGGTGCTTTGGCTTCTTAATGAAACTCAGGCCAGAAGTCCTTATTTGCTTCAATCAGCTCATCGAGAATCTGCTTTGCCACAGAAGCCGAGGGAACGGTCTTTGAAAGTGTCAGAGCCTGCCAGAGCTCCTGATACGAATGGTCAATCCAGGCGGAAACAGCCAGCTTTTCAACCGACACCTGCTGCTCCATCAAACCCTTTTGGAATTGAGGAATGCTGCCCTGATTAATCTTCTCGAATCCGTTGGCGCCCACAATGCACGGAATTTCAACCATAGCCGTTGAATCAAAATTGGAGACCGCACCATCGTTGGGAACGATCAGAGTGAAATGCTCCCTCGTGTTTTCAGCCAAAGCACGTGCAAGGTCAACAATATATTCCGCGTGAGTATCCGGCTTGAGATTAAATCCCTGAGCCGTGCCCTTCTCGGCAATATTCCGTGCCGTAGTAAAGACGCGCTTCTCGCGTCCCTCCCTCACTTCATCGGTACGCGTATGATTCGGGTCAGTATGAGCAACAACATAATCCGAGAAAAGGTAGTATTTGAGATACGTATTTGGGATCGTATTCGGGTCAAGCGCGTAGACATCTTTCGCCTTTCGGAATGTTGAATCCCACGATGCATCGACAAACTCGAGTCCGGAGTCTTTGCCTGCATAGCCGTTCTCTGCCATATTGGCCTTGATTGTCGGCATGAGGTCATTGCCCTCGTGGTCGAAGATGTGTGTCCACCAACCGAAATGATTCAGTCCGTAATAGCCGATTTCAAGGTCCTTGTGGTCCTTCAAGCCGCACATCTGCGCCATGATATCCATGAGTGCGATTGGCATATCACAGATATTGATGATGCGCGAATCGGGACGAAGTCGACGAGTCGCCTCGGCCACAATCGCCGCAGGATTCGAGTAGTTAAGCATCCAGGCGTTGGGTGAATACTTCTCCATGTAATCGAGAATTTCAATAACGCCGCCTATAGAGCGAAGCCCGTATGCAATGCCGCCAGGTCCGCAAGTCTCTTGACCCACGACCCCATATTTCAACGGTATCTTTTCATCCTTTTCGCGCATCGCATACTTACCGACGCGAATTTGAGCGAGAACAAAATCAATTCCAGAAAAAGCGACTTCAGGATCGGTCGTGTAATTAAAGGCTACCTCCGGCGCTTCTTCTTTGATAACGATTGCGCATGCTTTTGCAAGAATCTCCTGGCGCTCAGCATCGTTATCGTAAAGAGTGATCCTGCTAATAGGGAAAATATCCCTCTTCGAAAGCAAAGTCAGTACGATGCCCGGCGTATATGTGCTTCCGCCTCCCGCAATCGTTACAGCATACGTTTTATCTGCCATCGAATGTCTCTCCTCTCCTGTCTAGACATGTCTATGTCTTGCCTAAATATAGAGTTTCCTATTAGCATTTGTCTAGACAGGTCTTTGTTTATGGATGAACGGTTGTCTTTTTTCCGTAAACGGTGTTGCTGGAATCGATTTATAGTTAGGAACGGCGTTTTTCTTTACAAAGGATTCAGGAGGCTCACATGGGAAAGTCCCTATACGGTGAGATATATTGCAGCCTCAGATCAGAGATAACCAGCGAGGCCATTCCCGTTGGGTCCTTTTTGCCCTCGGAGCTGTCTCTCATAAAGAAATTTAATTGTTCGAGAATGACTGTCAGAAAAGCAATATCGCTCTTAGCAAACGAAGGTCTTGTTCAATCAATCAAAGGCCGAGGCGTTAAAGTCATCAGTACGCCGCAAAATGGACTCGACAAAGAAAGCGCCTTCACCGTTTGCGGCCTCTCGTCATTCACAGAGTCCGCCCGTGTTATTGGCGCTGACTCCCATTCTAAAGTAATCTTTTTTGAGCATGTCACAGCTGACGAAGAGCTATCCGCACTGACAGGAATGACAGTTGAAGCAGATTTGACCCATCTGGGGCTTTTGCGCACGCTCGATTCAAAACCCGTAGCCATAGACCGCCATTACTTCTTGACCGAAGCCGTGCCGGGAATCAATGAGGATAATGCCATCAAATCATTATTCCGCTATATCGAAGATGATCTGGGGAAAACGATTTCCGTTAGTCAAAGATCAATCACGATTGAAAAGCCTACAAAGGAAGACTGCGAGTTGCTTAATATCCCAGAAAACGACTATCTGGCAGTTATGAGGAGCAGAACATTCGATTCTCTTGGGCTACAGTTTGAATACGTTGAGTCAAAATACATTCCGAGCATTTTTCATTTTCATGACACTGCGACACGAACACCACTGCCTTAATTCTTGGCTCAGCAGCATCGCCATGATGAACCAGACGCAATGAGCGGACCAAAAGTCTAAGCCTGAGCCCACTTATCCGTTGGGAAACCACATCCCACTCCGACTACAAATTCCGGGTCGTACTTTCCGCCAAGGCCCTCAACCGGAAACCGCATCCCATTCCAAAGGCAAATTCCGGGACGCATTTTCCGAAACCCCACCCATCCGGAAATCCCATCCCACTCCGCGCACATCCGGGCATAGAACAATCAGCTTATTAGGCCTTCCATCAATAAAGGGGCGCCCTCGTGTCACGAAAAAAGCCTCGAGAATCTCGAGGCTTTCACATTTGTATTGTTTTGCACGAAGGACCGCGAACGGCGAAGCTACTCTCCCAGCACGGCCTTCTTGGCAGCTGCGGCCATGTTGTCCAGGTCTTCCTTGGTGGGATGGTCCTTCGCGGCAACCCAGTTGTCGAGCAGCATCTTAAATCGGGCGTTGTCGGGATCTTGCTCGAGCATGGCCTCGTAGCGCTGTTTGACCGCAGGGCCCATCTTACCCTGACACATCGCCCAGCCCGCAAGCTCGGCATCCACGGCCAGATTGGAAGTTACGCGGTCGATAATCTGCTGGTAATAGCTCTGGTCGGCCCCAAAGCCGCAGGTGCCAAACAGGAACACGCGCTTGCCGTGCAAGGCAGAGAGCAACGCCGCGACCGAAGGCGTGCACGCGCCCTTGTCGCACCAAAAACCGACGAGCACCGTGTCGGCCGCGCAGGCGCCCTGCGCCTCGAGCGCAACCTGTTCTGCATCCGCATCGTCGCTCAACGCCGCGGCATGGACAAACTCAACGCCCGCAGCCTGCAGAGCGCGCTTGATCGCGCCCGAAACCATCCTGGTATTACCGCTCTTGCTGTTAACCACCAAAGAGCACGTCATAGTCACGTTGCCTCGTTTCCCCCAAAACTAAAGCCACTAATGCAATTTATTAGATGAATATCTTAGTACTAACGTGACAGATGTAAACCACCGTCTGTCGATTGATTAATTTGCCCCACGGGCTTGCTCACTGGGCAAACTGGCTGCGGTAGAGCTCGGCGTAGAAGCCGTCTGCCGCCAGCAGCTCGTCGTGTGTGCCCCGCTCGATAATCTGGCCGTCGCGCATCACCAGAATGCAGTCGGCGTTACGAATCGTCGACAGGCGGTGCGCCACGACAAAGCTTGTGCGACCTGCCATGAGCTCGTCGAATGCCGCCTGCACCTGCAACTCGGTGCGCGTATCGATACTCGAGGTCGCCTCGTCCAGCAGCAAGATCGCCGGGTCGGCGAGCATGACGCGCGCGATGCACAGCAGCTGTTTTTGACCTTGGCTAAACGTGCCGCCGTCCTCGCCGATCACCGTATCGTAGCCGCCTGGCAGCTGCACGATAAACTTGTGCGCGTGCGCGCGCTTGGCGGCCTCGACAATCTGCTCGCGCGTGGCATCGGGGCAACCGTAGGCAATGTTTTCGGCCACCGTGCCCTCGAACAGCCAGGTGTCCTGCAGCACCATGCCAAAGGCGCGGCGCAGGCTCGCGCGCGTGTAGTCACGCGAGGAGCGACCATCGACCGCGATGCGCCCAGCATCGATATCGTAAAAGCGCAGCAGCAGATTGATGAGCGTCGTCTTGCCACAGCCCGTGGGACCGACGAGGGCAAAGCGCGTACCGGGCTTGGCCTCGATGCAGATATCCTGCAGCAGCTTGCGGTCGGGCACATAGCTAAAGTCCACGTGTTCAAAGGTCACCTCGCCCTGCGGGGCGACAAGCTCCACGGCATCCGCCGCGTCGGGCTCCTGCTCGCGCGCATCAAGCAACGCAAACATGCGGCGCGCCGAGGCGTACGCGGTCTGGATCTGCGTGATGACGTTCGTGACCTCGTTGAACGGCTTAGTGTACTGGTTGGCGTAGGACAGGAAGATCTGCACGCCGCCCACCGTGAGCGCCGCCGGCACGCCCGTGATCACGCCCACGCAGCCGATCACGGCGACCACAGCGTAGATGATGTTGTTGATAAAGCGCGTACCGGGGTTAGAAAGCGAGCCCATAAACTGCGCGCGCTCACCTGCCGTATACAGCTCGGCGTTGAGGGCATCGAAGCGCTGCTGAGCGCTCGGGCCGTAGGCAAACGCGTCCACGAGCTTTTGCTCGCCCACATACTCCTCGATATGGCCGCCGAGCCGGCCTTGAATGCGTTGCTGGGCCGCAAAGCTCTTGTTGGAGAGCTTTGCGATGGCGCCGGCCGCAAAGATGGAAAGCGGCGTGACGAGCACCACCACGAGCGTCATGGTCAGGTTGATGGAGAGCATAAACGCGAGCGTGCCCACAATGGTGATAACGCCGGTAAAGAGCTGCGTGAAGCCCTGCAGCAGACCATCGCCCACCTGGTCGACGTCGTTGACTACGCGGCTCATAAGGTCACCATGGGCATGGCTGTCGATAAAGCTGAGCGGCATGCGGCTGAGCTTGTCGCTCGCCTCCACGCGCATGTCGCGCACTGTCTCGTAGGACAGGCGGTTGACGCAGTAGCCCTGCAGCCACTGGAAGGCCGCAGCACCTACGACGACAATCGCGAGCTTGGTAACGAGCGGCAGCAGTGCATCGAAATCCACCTGGCCCGCGGCAACGATCAGGTCGATACCCTCGCCGATAAGGATAGGCGTGTAGAGCTGCAGAATCACCGAGATAGCGGCGCTCACAAACGACGCCGTAAACGAAATACGGTGCGGACGGACGTAGCCCATCAGGCGGCGGGTCACCGCGCCCACGGGATAGCGCTCTGGGTCGCCGGGCTGGCGCGGGCCGTCGCCCAGGTCGTTGAGGTTATCGTTACCGGACACGTTTGCCGTCATCGTGGCGACCGAACCGGAGGAAGTGTACGGATTCATTTAGCAGCCCTCCTTTGCGCAGACGGATGCGGGGGCGGTCGGAGCGGACGCGAGTCTTGGGGTGGGCGTGGGCGTCGTGCTCCCCTGCTGGCCCTCGAGCTCCTCGCGGCGCAGCTGCGACTGGCAAATCTCGCGATAGAGCTGGCAGGTCGCGTACAGCTCATCGTGCGTGCCCAGGCCCGCGACCGAACCGTGATCGAGCACGCAGATCATGTCGGCGTCGCGCACGGTCGAAACGCGCTGGCTCACGATGACGGTCGTGAGCGGCAGCCCGCCCTCGGCGGCACCGCGCACGCTGCGCTCGCGGATGGCGTGGCGAAGCGCCGCGTCGGTCTTAAAGTCGAGCGCCGAGGCAGAATCGTCCATGATCAGAACCTGCGGCGAGCCCACTAAGGCGCGCGCGATAGTCAGGCGCTGGCGCTGACCGCCGCTAAAGTTCTTGCCGCCCGCCTCGACCGGGGCATCCAGGGCTTGGGGCTTGTTGCGCACGAACTCGCTCGCCTGCGCCATGTCGAGCGCCGCCCAGAGCTCCTCGTCGGTCGCCGACTCGTCACGCCAGGTCAGGTTGCTGCGGATGGTGCCGCTCACCAGCGACGCTCGCTGCGGAACGGTCGCGACCACATGGCGCAGCTGATCGAGCGGCCAGGTGCGCACGTCGGCGCCCATCACGCTCACACTGCCGGCGCCCGCATCGTACAGGCGCGGGATAAGCGAGACGAGCGTGGACTTGCCGCTGCCCGTACCGCCAATAATGCCAAGCGTCTTGCCCAGCGGGAGCTCCAGGGTCACATCGTTGACGGCGTTGGCAGCGCCAGCGCCAAAGGAGAAGCTCGCATGGTCAAAGCTCAGCGCGGGGACCAGAACAGCGCCACCCGCCAGGTCGCTCGGCTCGGGCAGTGTGACCGACCGGTTGCCCTCGTCGGTGATGCTCGGCACGCAATTGAGCACCTCGTTGATGCGCGACGCACTGGCGCTCGCCTTGGTAAAGACCACGACCAGGTTGGCAACGTACACGATGGAGGTCAGGGTCTGCGTCATGTAGTTCACAAACGCCATGACCTGACCCTGCGTGAGCTCGCCCACGTTGACCTGGATGCCGCCCACCCACAGGATGGCACACACGCCCAGGTTCATCACAAGAAACGTGACGGGGTTGAGAATCGACGAGAGCTTGCCCACCGCGATGGCAGTATTGGCCTGGTCATCGGCGGCTTGGGCAAAACGCTCGCGCTCGTGGTCTTCGCGCACAAACGCACGGACCACGCGAGCGCCCGAAAGGCCTTCGCGGCAGATAAGCGCGATGCGGTCGAGCTTTGCCTGCAGCTGCTTGTAGTACGGAATGCAGCGCGCCATGACAAACCAAAACACCAGGCCGATGGCGGGCGTGCAAATCAAAAAGATCATGCCGAGTTTAAGGTCGATGGCAAGGGCCGCGCACATGGAGCCCACCGCCAAGAAGGGCCAGCGGATGAGCATGCGCACGCCCAACGCCACGGCAAGCTGCACCTGGTTGACGTCGTTGGTGATGCGGGTGATAAGCGACGGCGTGCCAAAGCGGTCGAGCTCGGCGTAGCTCAGCTTGTTGATGTGTTGGTAAAGCGCACCGCGAATGTCGGTACCCATACCCTGCGAGGTCAGCGCGGCCATCTTTTGGCAGACAAGCGTAAACGAGATGCCGATCACAGCCATGACGGCAAGCACCGTACCATAGTGGACGACAGCGCTGACATTGTGCGCGCCGATGCCCTTATCGATCATCTGGGCAATCACCAGCGGCGTCAGCAGGTCAAAGATCACTTCGATCAGCTTGCACGCAGGGCCAATCACCATATAGCGGCGAAACTTGCCACCAAAACGCCTGAGCAGCTCAATCATGTATAGGCGCTCCCTATCATCATCCACATTCAATTCGAACCATGATAGTACCGCCGCCCCAAAAGAAGCGTAAACAACTCGTCATTTCTAACGGGATTCAGTTTTCAGAGGGGTATACGCGCACACCCAGCCAGTGTCGGGTCAACTAGCATGGTATATTTACATTAGTGCTACCAAGTTAGTCGCCGACCCTTGAAATGAGGTGCCGAGATGAACGACATTCTCGCGAGAAGAGCAAGACGAGCAACTGTGGGCATCGCCCTTTCCGCGGCGCTTGTCGCGGGAATCGCCCCCGCAACGGCGATCGCGGCAGAAACCAGTTCCCCCACCGGTGCGGCCGTTTCGCAGACGAGCGCCGCCAACGGCAATTCGGGCGCCCCGCAGACAGAAGACGCGGCCGCCGCAAAAGAAAAAGCGTATGCAGCCATGCAGGAAGCGCTCAAAAAACTCGAGGCCGCAAAAGACGCCGCAAGTCCCGAGAAAATTGCGAGATTCAATGATGACATTGCCCGTTTTCAAGAGCTCCGCGACAAGATGGCGGCGCAAGCCGCCGAAGAGAGGGGACTCCTTCCCACCATGCAAGCGGACATCGATGCAGCCCAAGCCAAATACGACGGGGCCATCAACCGGGTAAGCGAGCTCCAGGCAGAATTAGACAAGAAACTTGAGATGCTTAAGACACTCGAAGCACTCGGCTACGAGGAGTTTGTCGAAACTGTTAAACAGCAAATAAAGCAGTTGCACAGTGAGATCGTAACGGCAAAAGCGTAAGTAGGCCATTGCGAAGAGGAGCTCCGCGAGTTCCAGTACCGCCTCAGAAATCAGGAAAGACGAGTTAATAACTGTGAACGTGCTGTAGAGAAATATAAAGGCGATATCGACCGGTTCATAGCCTGGCGAGATGCGCTCCTCGACAATTTGAAAAAAACGCAAACGGCCTATGACGACGCCTGCAAGGCATACGAAGAGGCAAAGGCCGCGGCAGACAAGGCCACCTCGCCCGAGATAACGCAACCGACCGAGACGACGCCTCCCTCCAACTCGGCGCAACCGGCCGAGGCGACACAGCCCACCGGCTCGTCCGCGACCGGCAAAAATACCCCGCCAAGCTCCACCAAGCAGGCGAACTCGAGCAGCGGCAAGCAAGCGGATACGACCGCCGGCAAGCTCGCGAACACGGGCGACGCAGCGCCGAGCGCAATCGCACTCGCAGGAATCGCCGCCGCAGGACTCGGAATAACCGCCGCGGCCACACGCCGCATCAGGAACTCAAAATAACTGCCAGCGGTTATTGTCTCCGCCAATCCACAAGCCCATAGACAAAGAGGCCCGTTTCCCCAACCTAGGGAAACGAGCCTCTTTAACTGCAAAGATTCAAGCAACAGCACCGCCGACTCTTGAACCACGTTGTCACCGCGCTCCAGACAACGCCAACGAGCAGCAAAAGCACGGGATTAAATTATTCAGATAAATGTGACCTTTCAGGCGGTTTTGGTTGGCTACCCGCGAGTGCCGGCAGGGCGCTTGGTAGTCGAGCGATCCCGCAGGCAAAGCCGAGGACCAGCGAGACACCAAGCGCCCTGCCGGCACTCGCGGGTAGCCGCGGCACCAAAAAGCGCCTGCGCACTCGATGGATCCGGATGCCCGACAGAGGCTCCTTATGGCTGCTTCCTTCCGGACCTGACCAGATTCGGAACATGTCGTCATCCGAACCCATCGAACGCGCTAGGCGCTCGGTATATCTTACCCGCTCCCGCCCGATGGGGCAAGGTGGCTAATTTGGGACGGGGCCTTTTTGACTACTTTTTGACTGGGGGCATCAGGGTGGCGAAAGTAGTCAAGAAAGCCCCGTCCCAAATAGACTGATCCGGTGCTGCACCACGAAAAGGGCCTATCTACTACGTTTTGGTCGCATGGGTCGACCATAGCCGACTTTTTCAAAAATCGGCAAGCCGTCTACCTGCAGTTTTAATTTCACAAAATCCGGGATGGTCGAGGTAGCTCGGTCAAACGTAGTAGATGGCCGCATTTCGTGGCAAACGGTCCGACTCGAGACCCATGTCGACCAGCCTCGGATGACCATTCACGAAGTTGCGGTGGAATACAGACTGAATTGGCACCTTAAAGGCAAAAACACTCCGTATTTCACCGCAACTTATCGAGGGGATGGGTTTTAGAGGCGAGCGAGGTCATAGGCTTGGGCAGTTGCCTCGCCGGCGCAGATGAGGTTGGTTGTGGCTTCTTGCGGATCGAGTGCCTGTTCCAGGTCCATGGGCTTGCGGCAAATCGGCAAAACCAAGTCAATACCCTGCTCACACACCGCATCCAGGTTATCAGCGCGACCACCCACGACGGCGACCACCGGCTTGCCACACCGCTTGGCACGGCGCGCCACGCCCACCGGCGCCTTACCGGCGGCGGACTGCTCGTCCATATTACCCTCCCCCGTTATGACCAGGTCGACATCACGCACGCGCTCGTCAAATCCCACAAGGTCGAGCACGGTCTCGACGCCCGAACGCAACTCGGCACCAAGTGCCAACAGCGCGGCACCCAGGCCGCCGGCGGCACCTGCGCCGGGCACGCCGAGCACCGAGCCAAACGTCCGTGCACCCTCGGGCACGCGCAGCAGCCCCTGGGCCCGAGCCTCGACAATTGCCGTATCGAGCAGGCGGCCGTAGCCGACCATCCAGCTGTCGTACCTGTGAAGCGCCTCGGCGTCATCTGTCGGCAGGCCCTTCTGCCCACCGAACACTGTCAGCGCGCCGCGACGCCCCACGAGTGGGTTCTCGACATCGGAAAGCACAACGACACGCACGCCATTCAGTGCCCGAAGCGCTGGCGCCAAATCGATACTCGCCACGTGTTCAAGGCCTGCAAGACTGGGAGCGATATCGCAGCCCTGGTCATCGACCACACGCGCGCCCAGCGCCTGCAGCATGCCGGCGCCACCATCGTTGGTGGCGCTGCCGCCCAAGCCAATATAGATAGTCTTTGCCCCAGCACGGACCGCGCGAAGCATGAGCTCGCCCACGCCATAGGTTGTGGCCGCCAACGCCGCCGACTCCGTGCAAGGCGAATACCCAATACCCGCCGCCTCGGCCATCTCAATTACAGCCGACTCATGCTCGCCGTCCACCAGCATCCGGGCAGACACTAGGTCGCCCAAGGGGCCTGCAACCTCACAGGTCGAGAGCACGCCGGCGCGCGCGGCGATGGCGTCGAGCGTTCCCTCGCCACCATCTGCCAGCGGCAACGCGGCCACCTGGGCATCGGGCCAAACGCGGCGCACGCCTTCGGCAACGGCCTCCTCCGCCTGTGCACTCGAAACGCTGCCCTTAAAGGAGTCGATCGCTAGCAGCACGCGGCGGGGCCGGCGGCACGCGGGGCCAAAGTCAACCGCCGCGCCAGCATCCTCTTCGGCACACGCGAGCGCCTCAGCATGAGCGGCATGCGCCTCAAGATCGGCCCCGCAACCGCAGCCAGCACCATCGGCGTCACGCAGCCCACTAAAATAGTCGCTCAACACCTCACAACACTCATCCGCCAGCACGCCGGCATGTACGTTAAACCGATGATTCAGGCGCGAATCGGCATTCAGGTCATACAGCGAACCCAGAGCGCCCGCCTTGGCATCAGCCGCGCCATACACGCAGCGCCCCACGCGCGCGTTGACCATAAGCCCCGCACACATGCAGCAAGGCTCGAGCGTTACATAGACCGTGCAATCGGAAAGACGCCAGCGACCGAGCGACCGAGCGGCAGCGCACAGGGCCGCGAACTCTGCATGCGCCGAAGGGTCCTGGTCGAGCTCACGACGATTATGTGCCCGCGCGACGATCTCGCCGTCGCGCACCACTACGGCTCCGATGGGCACCTCGCCCACCGCCGCGGCGGCTCGCGCCTCCGCCAACGCCTCGCGCATGAACTTCTCGTCGATTTCGGTGATCGTCATCGTTCGCCTTCCCTGTTGCAAATTCAAAACGATGCTATCATTACGACTCACGGAGAGATGGCAGAGCGGTTGAATGCGGCGGTCTTGAAAACCGTTGAGCGCGAGAGCGTTCCGGGGGTTCGAATCCCCCTCTCTCCGCCACCTTAGTGATTCACCGGTGTCATGGTTCGCTCGAACAGCGCATCGACCACGTCGGCCATCTCAGGTCGACGCTCAAGATCGTGGCCCGATTCCCACCATATCGTGAAAAGTCGAATAATACCGCCGGCGACAAACTCAGACGTCGTCTCGAGTGACACGGGGGCCAGGGCATCCTCGGCAAGCACGTTCATCACACGCTCGCGGATGGAGCGGGCAATGCGGTCGCAAATAACGTTGGTCAACATGCCCGACATACTGCTTGCCAAAATGTTATCCATGAGCTGCTCGTGCGTCAGGATCAAATCCATGGCATCGTCCAAAATCGCGTGCCGAAGCGCGCGCACGTCCTCGGCAGACACTGCGCCGGCCTCATCGGTCTGTTTTTGCGGCAAGCCCGACATGAGCTCATCGATATAAAAGGCAAAGTAATCGTTCTTGTCGCGAAAGTGCTTGTAGAACGTCGTGCGGCGAATCATGGCGCGGTCGCACAGCATGGCAACCGTCAGGTCCTCAAAACGATGCTCCTCGAGAAGCTCGGTGAAGGCATCGAACAGGGCACGGTAGGTTTCTTAATGCGAAGGTCCACTGGTATCGCCATCCTCAGGGCAAAGACAACACTCGTCAATCTGTCGCATATCTTACACCTGTACCTCGCGCGTTTTACCCCGGTGCCGACCCCGCCGCCCGGCACGCGGCGCGCTTCCTCGGCCTGTAGCCGACCTTGCGCCTGAGCTCCATGTTGGTCATGCCGTCGTAGCCCGCCGAGACCCAGCGGTAGATGGTCGACGGCGACAGGTCCACCGGGCCGCCGTTGCGCGCCGCCATCTGCTCGGGCGACAGCCCCCGGCGCAGGCAGTCCCTTATCGCCTCCAGCCTGGCCGCCGCGGCGGGCTCGTCGGCGTCTATCCCGCGCCTGGACGAGACGAGGACCGAGTCGGCGCACAGCTGCGCGGCCCGGGCCTCGTAGAAGACGTGGGGGCGGCG
>OHAU01000163.1_pt1 | contig 96447 bp, 91 predicted proteins | sample 1577181 | NCBI WGS metagenome assembly OHAU01 (sample SAMEA3541472, study PRJEB24748) | human gut metagenome | biome: human gut; feature: human-associated habitat; material: faeces | place: China | collected 2012
TGTCTGCGTTCAATTTTCCGAACCGGACAAGCCGTAATTCCATAAAAATAATACAATCAGGCATGCCGCGAGCGGCATACCGAATTAAATGTTTTTTGACCCGAACATGCGATCCAACTCCAAATTTGCCCTGATCACCGCAGCTTTGCTGCTCATGCTGGCAAGTCCGGTAGCCCGCGCCGAAATCCGTTTCTATGTGGCTCCTTCCGGCAGCGATGCCCAGAACGGGACCTCGCCTGCACAGCCTTTTTTGACCGTCCAGCGTGCACAGCAAGCTGTCCGCGAACTCAAACAGCGCGGACCGCTGACCGAACCGGTCACCGTATACCTGAGCGAAGGAGTCTATCCGATCAGCGAAGCGCTGAAATTTACGCCGGAAGATTCGGGTACCGAAACCTGTCCGATCACCTACAAAGCCGCACAAGGTGAGAAAGCCCTGCTGAGCGGCGGCCGAAAGGTTACGGGATGGAAACGTTACAAAGGCAACATCTGGGTAGCCACGCTGCCGGAAGTGCAAGCGGGAGAATGGTGGTTCCGCCAGCTTTACGTGAACGGGAATCTTCGGGGCCGGGCCCGTACCCCGAACCAGGGAGTGTTCGAAGTCAAAGCGACGACCGATACCACCACCAGCCAGCGCAGCTATCAAGTCGCGAGCGATTCGTTCGTATTCAATACCGGCGACCTGGATCCGAAATGGAAGCATCCCGAAAACGGAGAAGCGATCATCTACCACTATTGGACCGATACCCACCTGCCGATCAAGGCTATCGACGGCAAACGCAACGTCATCTCGTTCGGCTACCCGTCGGGTAAGGTGTTCCGCGACGGTTTCGAGGGCGACCTAGCGCGCTATGTGGTCGAAAATATCTACGAAGCGCTCGACCTGCCCGGAGAATGGGTGCTCGAACGCTCCACGGGGCGGCTGTTCTACATGCCGCTCTCCGGAGAAGATATGGCTTCCGCCGAAGTAATCGCCCCGGCGACCGAAGAACTGATCTCGATCAAAGGAGACCCGCTGAACGGGAAATTCGTCGAATACCTCAATTTCGAAGGACTCGGACTCGCCTATTCGAATTTCAACCTGCCGTGGGGAGACTGCAACAATGCACAGGGCAGCGCAAGCGTCAGCGCCTGTGTGAACCTTTCGGGCGCACGCAACTGCTCGTTCGACCGCTGCTCGCTGCGCAACCTCGGAACGTTCGGTTTCGAACTGTTCGACGGCTGCACGTTCAACCGGTTCACCTGCAACACGCTCGAACAGATCGCAGCGGGAGGTTTCCGGCTGCGCGGCGTGGAACCGGGCGGCAACCCGGCCCTGCGCACCGGCAACAACACGATCAGCGACAACACGATCGGCTACTACGGCCTGACCTATCCGTCGGCCGTCGGCGTCCTGGTGATGCACAGCGACTGCAACACGGTTGCACACAACCTGATCCACCACGGCGATTACACGGGCATTTCGGTGGGTTGGTCGTGGAGCTACCTGCGCAGCGCGGCACGCGGCAACCGGATCGAGCAGAACCACATCCACGATATCGGGTACAACAACCTGCTTTCGGACATGGGCGGCATCTACACGCTGGGCCTCTCACCCGGTACCGTAATCAGCAACAACCTCGTGCACGACGTGAACGCGAACCGTTACGGAGGTTGGGGCATCTACACCGACGAGGGATCGACTTCGATCCTGATCGAGAACAACATCGTCTACCATACCAAGTTCGGCACGTTCAACATCCACTACGCGAAAGACCTCGTCGTGCGCAACAACATATTTGCCCTGGGACGGCTCCAGCAACTTTCGCGCTCGAAGCGGGATCCGCACACGACCGTCTATTTCGAGGGAAATATCATCTACTGGACCCAGGGCCGGTTGCTGGCCGACGAATACAAGTGGCAGGACGAACCGTACAAAATATATGTGAATCCCTATACGCAACCGCGCGATACGAGCGTTACATTCGTAAGCGACTGGAATATTTTCTACAATCCGGACAAGCCCCGCGCGGCGGTCGATTTCAGCGGCCGCACATGGGAGCAGTGGCTCGCCGAAGGCAAGGACCACCACTCGATCTATGCCGACCCGATGTTCGTCGATCCCGGCAGGTTCGATTTCCGGCTGAAACCGGGTTCGCCGGCACTGAAGTTGGGCTTCCGCCAGATCGACCTGTCACAGGTCGGGCCACGGCCGTGCTGCGACGGAAAAGTGCAACCCAAACAATAGATAACACTGTAACAAGACTTTCCCGGTAAGAACCCATCAATAAGAAATTAACCTTATGAAGATCAAACCATTTTTCATTTTCGTACTGGGCCTTTGCCTCGCTCCGGCAATGGCTGTCCCGGTTATCGGCGCCCCCCCTCAGGATCAGGAGTTGCGTGTCGACCCGATGGCCGAGCTGCACCGGGACGCAAAATTTATCGACTCGACCGAATTGACGCTGGTAACCCCGGTACAGTTGGAAAAACTGCTCAAGGAGAAGCCCGCTGCAGGTTATTTCTGCTTTGCCGAGCTGCGTGACAAGGAGATCCGCCAATACGATTCGCTACCGGTAATCTGGGCCGAGCGCCCCGTTTCACAACGCAACGTACTGGTAGCTTCGGCACAACCGGGCGAATACTATCCGTGGCAGCTGGGCGTCTATGCGCCTTACAAGAAGCTTGACAACATACGGTTAGTTTTCGGCGACCTGACCAATGCGGCAGGCGATAAGATCAGTGCGGCGGCGATGCAATGCTTCAACATGGGCGGCATCAATCAACACGGGAAACCGTTCACGAACACGATCAACGTCCCCAAAGGCCTTATCCAGGTACTCTGGAGCGGGATCGACATTCCGAAAACCGCATCGGGAACCTACCGCGGCAAGGCGGTGCTGGAAGTGGACGGCGCCGAACCGACGATGATCGACATCACGCTCAACGTAGGAGGACCGGTGCTCGAGAACGGCGGCCGCGACGAAAGCTGGCGCAAAAGCCGTATGACCTGGCTCAACTCGACGATCGGTTTCGCCGAAACACCTACGGCACCCTATACTCCGCTTAAACGCGACGGAGAGACAATCAGCTATCTCGGCGGTACCGTAAAGCTCTCGGCCGATGGACTCCCCGCCAGCATCGTGACGAATTACGACCAGGCGAACCAACTCGACCGCAGCATCTCGAACGAAGTGCTCGCCAAGCCGGTTGCTTTCGTGGTCGAAACTTCGAAGGGAACCGAGAAACTGAAGCCGTCAAAAATCGAGTTCCTCAAACAGACCCCGGCCACACTGGAGTGGAAAGTTCTGCTCAAAGGTTCGGACGTAGAAGCGGAATGCCTTGCAAAAATGCTGTTCGACGGAACGATCAACTACCAGTTGAAAGTGACCGCACTGCGCGATGTCCAGGTCAAAGATATCCGTACGGTATTCGATTATACGCACTACGCATCGAAATACATCATGGGCCTCGGTGTGAAAGGCGGCGCACGCCCCGATTCGACGATCGACTGGAAATGGGATACGATCAAACAGCAGGACCGCATCTGGCTGGGTAATGTCAACGCGGGTATGCAGGTCGTTTTCAAGGACAGCAACTACAAACGCCCGCTCGTGAATATCTATTACGAGTTCGGACGCATCCGGTACCCGCATTCGTGGGGTAACGACAATAAAGGAGGAATCAATATCACCGAACAGGCAAATGCCACACAGGTGAACGCATACAGCGGAGAGAGAACGCTCAAAACGGGCGAAAAGCTCGATTTCGATTTCGACCTGCTCGTAACGCCGGTCAAACCGATCGACCTGAAAGCTCATTTCGCCGACCGTCCCTACCACCTGAACGCCGACACGAGCGGCGGATTCATTCCCCGGGCGCTGAAAGCCGGAGCGAAATGGATCAACGTACACCACAAAGCGGACATCTATCCCTACATCAACTATCCGATGGTAGACGAGGTCGTGCCCGATATGAAAGCCTTCATCGCGAAAGCGCATGCGAACGACCTGAAAGTACGCCTCTATTACACCTGCCGTGAGCTGACGGTCAAAACCCCCGAATTCTGGATGCTCCGCAGCCTTGGCCACGAGATCATCAAAGACGGGCCCGGTAACGATACCCGAACGATCGTCTATCCGAACGGTCCGAGACCATGGCTCATCCATAACATGCGCAAGAACTATATTCCGGCCTGGTATGCGGGCTTCGAACAGGGCAAATACAAGGGTCAGCTCGATGTCGCGGTCATCACCGATCCCGAGTCGCGCTGGAACAACTATTACCTCGAAGGACTGAACTGGATGATCAAAAACATGGGCATCGACGGTGTCTACATCGACGACAGTTCGTTCGACGGGGAGACGATGCGCCGGGCACGCCGTATTTTCGACGCGGACGGCAAACGCCGCCTGGTAGACCAGCACACATGGAACCACATGAACCCTTACGGCGGCTATGCGAACTCCATCAACCTCTCGTTGGACCGCCTGCCCTACGTCGACCGGCTCTGGATCGGCGAACTGTTCCGCGACTACAACAAGCGTGATTTCTGGCTTGTCGAGATGTCCGGGATTCCGTTCGGGCTGATGAGCGAGATGCTCGACGCGCACAACGTTTTCCGCGGCATGGTGTTCGGCATGCTGCCGCGCCTGCCCTGGAGCGGCAATCCGGTTCCGATGTGGCGCGCGCTCGACGCCTTCGGGATCGACCAGGCGAAGATGTACGGCTACTGGGACGACCGCAATCCGGTCCGCAGCGACAACGAACTGATCCCGGTAACGACCTACCTGCGGCCCGGCCACTCGGCCATGCTGTCGATGGCCAATTGGGACAACGACAATGCGCAAAAGTGCCGCATCCGCATCGATGAGAAGAAACTCGGGTTCCGTCCGACGCAGGTCTACCTGCCACAGATCGACGAGTTGCAACCGGCCGGAGAGATCGACCTGAACGGGGAGATCGAGATTCCGGCGACCAAAGGGCATATTGTCATCCTGAAATAGAAAACCTAAACCCAGTCCCGGAGCCTCCCTGCTCCGGGACTTTTTTATGATAGGGAACCCGCCAACTTGACGATAAAAAATCCGGCAAAACGGACTTCCTATTTTCCGGGATTACGGGTTTACGAACCGCCCGGCTCTGATGCTGCAACCGTTAAACATCCGCTCACTACATATATCCGCTCCACCATGTCCAGATCTCTTCTTTTACCTTTGTTCGGCGCTGCACTCTGCCTCTGTGCGCCGCTTTGCCACGGCACAACCGGCAACGGACAAACACCCGGCCGAAATACGACGACTCCGGCACCCGGCCGTTCGTCGGTTCGGGTGGTCGAACGAGAAATGCTCACCTACCCCTACTCCGCCCCCAAGGAGGTTCCCGATTTCGGACGCATTTACCCGTACCACCGTTACGACGGTTACACGGCCGAAGGCCGCATGCAGAAATGGGAGATGGTCGAAATGGAGAACGACTACATCAAACTGTGGATCATGCCCGGTGTGGGGGGCAAGATATGGGGTGCCGTAGACAAGCGGACCGGACGCGAATTCATCTACTTCAACCATGTGGTGAAGTTTCGCGACGTGGCAATGCGCGGGCCGTGGACTTCGGGCGGAATCGAGATGAATTTCGGCATCATCGGCCACTCGCCGTGGTGCTCGGACCGGGTCGATTACGCAATTGCGGAAAATGCCGACGGCAGCGTCAGCTGCACGGTTGGAGGAACCGACCTTGCATTGGGCACCGACTGGCGCGTTCGCATAACGCTGCCGCCCGACAAGGCTCTCTTCGAGACCGACGTGCTGTGGTTCAACGGATCGGGATGGGACCGCCCGGCCTACCAGTGGATGAACGCCGGAATCAAGACGGCCGGCAACCTCGAATACTTCTTTCCGGGCGTCCGCTACCTCGAACACGACGGCACGAGCCGCCATTGGCCGACGGGTTATCCCGATTACCGGTTAAACCGTTACGAAGAAAACAACCACGGCCACTATAAATCATACCACGTCACGGGCGAATACACGGACTTCTGGGGCGGCTACTGGCACGACGACGGGTTCGGATTCGGCCACACGGCGGAATACGCCGATAAGCCGGGCAAGAAAATATGGATATGGGGACTCTCCCCCTACGGCATGATCTGGGAGAAGCTGCTCACCGATTCCGACGGACAGTACTCCGAGGTACAGTCGGGACGCCTGCTGAACCAGAGTATCGGCACCAGTTACCGCACGCCGTTCAAACACGGCGCACTGTCGCCCTATGTCACGAACGCGTGGAGCGAACGGTGGTTTCCGGTACGAGGCACGGACGGTATTCTCTATGCGACCGATGAACTGGCATTCAACATCGTACCGGGAAACGGCCAGCAAACGCTGAAAATCTATGCGATCGCTCCCGTCAGCGGCGAACTGCTGGTGACATCGGACGGAAACAAAGAGATCTTGCGCAGCCAGCTGGAGCTGAATCCCACCGATACCCTTTCGCTGCCGCTCGGTGTGCAGGAGGTTCCGGATTTTCTCGATTTATACCTCGACGGACGCAACCTCTACTGTTTCGAACTCCACGACACGCCGCTGATGCGGCCGCAACGGCTGCCCGAAAACTTCGACCACGGGTCGGTCTACGGGCTTTATCTGCAAGGCCGTGAGTTCGAACGGCAGTTTTTCCTCTCCGCCGCAGCAGACAGATACCGCGAAGCGCTTGCTAAAGATCCGAATTACCAGCCGGCGCTGGTGCGCCTGGCAGGCATTTGTTTCCAACGGCACGAATCGGGCGAAGCCCTCGAACTGTGTGCCCGGGCGCTGGCGATCGACACTTACGATGGTGCGGCGAACTACCTGTGGGGCCTGCGGGCCGCTGAAGAGTTCGATACCGCCAACGCCATGGAAGGTTTCGCGCTGGCCTCGCAATCGACCGAATACCGCGAGGCAGCCTGCACCGAAATGGCACGGCTGTGGATCAGCGAACAGCAGGTTTATCCGAAAGCACGCCACTACGCCCGGCGCGCCCTCGAATACAATCCCCGCAACCTGACGGCGTTGCAACTCGAAGTGCTGCTGGACCGGATCGAAAGGGAGCGCTCCGCAGCGAATGCGTCAACAACCGATACGACCTCCATATCCCGTACATCCGCCCCGTCCGGAACCGCTCCGCAAACCTCGCTCGACCGCCTGCAACAGATCGACCCGCTGAACCACTTCGCCGCGTGGGAACGCTACCTGCTGAGCGGACGCGAGGCGGACAAAAAGGCTTTCACCGACGGAATCCGCAACTCGTTCGCTGCAGAGAGCTACCTGCACATCGCCGACTTCTACTACCGGGCCGGCCGCTGGCGGGATGCGCTGACCCTGCTGGCCGCCGCGCCGGAACATCCTAAAATCCTCTGCTGGCAAGCGTGGCTTTGGATGTGCCTCCAGAATTTTAACGGACACAACGATGAAGTCGAACGGCTGCTGACGAAGATTGCCGCAACCCGCCCCTCTCTCGTTTTTCCGTTCCGCAGATCGGAATACGACCTGTTTTCCTGGCTGGCCGGCACGCTCCCGTCGTGGCAGGGCAACTACTACCTCGCGCTTTGTAAAATGCAGGACGGTCACCGCGACGAGGCGCTCGAATTGCTGAACCATCCCAAAGGCGATCCTGCGAAAATCGATTTTTATCCCTATTTCGCCCTGCGGGCCTCGTTGCAAAGCGATCCCTCACGGGCCGAAGCGGATCTGCTCGAAGCATTCCGGATCGCGCCCGACGATCCGCACACCACATGGTTGCTGGCCGACCACTATACGGGCCGCAACCAATGGGCCGAAGCACAAAAATACCTGACCCGGCGGCTGTCCGTGGATAAGAGCGACTACACCGCCGGCATGAAACTGGCGAAAGTCCTTGCCGCACAAGGCGCTTTTCAGCAAAGCATAGCGCTGATGCGCAGCCTGGACGTGCTGCCGAACGAAGGAGCGCAGGAAGGACGCAACCTGTGGCGGGAAACGAACCTCGATTACGCCTGCGCGCTGATCGGAGCGAAACAGTTCCGCAAGGCCCTCGACGCCATTGCCCAGGCGCGCCTCTGGCCCGAGAACATGGGCGTCGGTAAACCGTACGACGACCTGGTCGACGAACGGGTCGAGGATTTCCTCGAACGGTACTGCCTGCTACAAATGCACCGCAACGGTGAGGCGGCTGCCAGCCGGATCGCGGCACGGATCGAAACACTCGGCTATAAACCCTACCGGGCCGCAGACCTGCTGTCGGCACTGATGCTGCGTGAAGCGGGACAGGTCGAAAAAGGTGACCGGCTGATGGCCGAATGGTTGCACAGCGCTCCGGACAAGAAATCAGCCCGTTGGTGCGACGCCGTATACCGGGGCGATTGGAACGCCGCCGAACGCATCGCGCAGGAACCGAACGAGGTACTGAACCCGCTGCCTTACGAAATCCTTTTCGACGACCGCGACTTTCTATTGTTGATGCGACACCAAAACCTACTGAAACCCGAAACAAAACCCTGACCGAAATGAAAAACAGACTGTCACGCTCCCTCACTGTACTGTTTTGCTGTACCGGACTGCTTGCAGGCACCGGCGTTGCCGGCACTGCCACGGCAAAGACTGCCGGAAGTACAAAATCAAAAACTGCCGGGACAACCGCATCCCCAAAAGGAAAAGCCGCTTCACAGCCCGGCTTGTACGAAATCTTTAAAAACCCGGAGACCAAATACCGGCCTTATGTCCGGTGGTGGTGGAACGGGGGACGCCAGACCAAAGCCGAAATCGAACGCGAACTCGACCTGATGTATAAGGCGGGCATCGGCGGCGTCGAGATCAACACCATCGCATTCCCGGGCGGCGATACGCTCGGCTGCCCGGCATTGCCGTGGCTCAGCGATCCGTGGCTCGACATGGTGCAAACCGCGATCGAAGGGTGCCACAAACGCGGTATGGTAGCCGATATCATCGTCGGGTCGGGTTGGCCTTACGGAGCGGAGTTCCTCACGCGCGACCAGCAGTTGCAGATGCTCACCATCGAGACGATCGACCTCAAAGGCGGAGAAAGATTCACGATCGACCGGGATGAAATCCTGCGGCGGGTCAATCCCAAAATACATTCGGTATACGGCGACTCTCAAAAAGAGCTGCTCTACCTGCGGCTGATGCCCAAAAAGATCGACGCTTTCACCGAAGGAATCCGTTACGATTCGCTGACCGGACGCCACTCCATCACGATCGACGTCCCGCCGGGCGACCATGTGCTTTATTGTTTCGTCAAACTGACCGGCTATATGAGTGTAATCCTCGGTGCTCCGGGCGCCAAAGGCCCCGTATTGAACCACTTCGACCGCGTAGCCGTCGAACAGTTCCTGAACCGGATGTCCGACCGGATGAACACGAAGCTGGGCAGGATGGGCGGCAGCAACCTGCGGGCCGCCTTCACCGACAGCTTCGAACTCGAAGGGGCCAACTGGGACAAAAACATGCTCGCCGAATTCAAGCGCCGGCGGGGCTACTCGCTCGAACCTTACCTGCCCTACCTGATTTTCAAGGTAGGTGAAATGGGCAATCCGGTCAAGGAAAAGTACGGCTCTGAATTTTCGCCCGAAGTACAGGAGGAGGTGATTAACCGGGTCCGCAACGACTTCGACCTGACCCAACGCGAATTGTTCCACGAAGCATTTACCATCCCCTATAACAAATGGTGCCACCGCAACGGCATGCTCTCCCGCGTACAGGCTTACGGCCGCGGGTTGCACACGCTCGAATCGAGCATGTACATCGACATCCCGGAATGCGAAACCTGGTTCGGGCACCACCACGGCACCAGTTTTCCCGACAATTCGATGGCGGGCCGCGGTTACACGATGGTCAACAAGTTCGTATCGTCGGCCGCCCACCTCGCAGGCAATCCGAACGTGAGCTGCGAGGAGATCACCAATACCGGATGGGTTTTCAACGCGACGCTCGAAAAACTGAAACTGACGGGCGATCTGAGCAACCTGTCGGGTGTAAACCACTCGATCTTCCACGGCTTCAATTACTCGCCCAAGGAGGCGCCGTTCCCCGGCTGGCTGCGCTACGGCACCTATTTCAGCGAGCGCAACCCGTGGTGGCCGTACCTGCGCCACTGGATGGACTACAAGGCGCGCCTCTCGGCCGTGCTGCAGAACAGCGAACAGCAGGCCGACGTGGCGATCCTGCCGCCGGTCGAAGATATGTGGTCGAAATTCGGTTCGCAACGCGATCCGTTCCCGCAGCTCACCTACCCCACGTACGCCAATACGATGTGGGAAGCGGTGCACCAGAACGGACACGGCTGCGACTACATCAGCGAAAAAATCCTTACCGAAGGCCGGTCGCGTAACGGCGAACTGCGCTACGGCCCGCGCGCCTACAAGACGATCCTGTTGATGGATGTTGAGAGTATCCGGCCCGAAGCGGCCGAAGCGCTGGAAAAGTTTGTCGCTGCCGGCGGCAAGGCGATCTGTATCGGAACGGAACCGCACCAAAGCGTCGGCCTGCAAAATGCGGCAGCGAACGACCGCCGCGTACAGGCCACCGTCGCCCGGATCAAGGCGCGTTATCCGCAACGGTTCACCACCGTCGCGGCCCCCGACAGCACGGCATCCGTGCTCGACTGGTACCGGAACCTGCAACGGCAGCAACGAATCACCCCCTATGTTGGAATCGACCGCCCGTCGCAACTGTTCAGCCAGAACTATTACAAACACGGCAACCGGGATATCTTTTTCCTGGTCAATTACGATGCCCGGAACGAACGGACGCTGCGACTGGATTTTGCGCTCCCGGAACTGCAAAACAAAACCGCCTGGCTCTGGGATCCGGAGACTGGAACCCGCAGCCGGATCGCCGGATGGAACGGCAAGGAGCTGACGATGCGCTTCGGTCCCGAGGAATCCAAACTGCTGGTGTTCGAAGAGGTACGGATCGATGATCCGAATGCGGAAACCATAGATGTTTCGGCCCCGGGCCCGTGCAGCGGTACACCGGTAAAGACGCTCGACGGACTCTGGAATGTCACGATGACGCATGCCGTAACCGGGGAGAAGAGTACGCTCACGCTCGACAGCCTGGTCGATTTCAATACGCTGCCGATGCCCGAACTACGCCACTTCGCCGGAGTGATCGATTACACGATCGCGGTAAACATCGACGATCCGCAACAAATGACACGACTCGATGCCGGAAATACGTACAACGGCGTTACGGAACTGCTTATAAATGGACAGTCGGCCGGCATCAAATGGTACGGCGAACGGATATTCGACATCGGCGGCAAACTGCTTCCGGGTAAAAACACCGTTACCGTACGTGTCACGACTGTACTCGGCAACTACTGCAAATCGTTGAAGGACAATGCTACGGCACAACAATGGACCCAACGGCAACCTTACCTGCCGCTCGGACTCGGCGGCCCGGTACGGTTGTTCTGACCGTTATGTGCGGATACGAACAGATAAAGAATGATGCAAAATCCCGGACCTCATATCGAGGGTCCGGGATTTTTTAATTTTTCCATATTTCCCTGCAAATATTTTGCAGTTTAAAAATATTCGTTACATTTGCGGTGTATTAATAGACTTATTAAACATACCTATTAATCCAAAAATGGGGGACAAATATGGAACAGACACGGGAACAATCGATGGAAAGCATCATCCTCGAAACGGCCGAAAGGCTCTTTCTCGACAAAGGATTCGCACTCACCTCGACCACCGAAATCGCACGTGAAGCCGGCTGTAACCAGGCTCTCGTGCACTATTACTTCCGCACCAAAGAGCAATTGTTCATCCGTATTTTCGAGGAAAAGATCAAAATTTTCGCCGGTGCTTTCTTCAGCATCGACGAAAAACCGGGAACTTTCCTCGAAAAACTCACACGAAAGATTGAAGCGCATTTCGATATCATTGCCCAAAACCCGAAGATTCCGTTCCTGATCATCAACGAAATCACTACGAATCCGCAGCGAATCAAAGCCCTGCACAAAAGCATCGGCGAATATCCGGCAAGCATCATCCGTAAAGTAAACGAAGAACTGGAGGAAGCGATCGCCCAAGGCGAAGTACGGCCGATCACCGTCCTAGACTTGATTCTTACAGTACTGTCGCTGAACGTGCTGCCGCAACTGCTGCGCCCCATTCTCGAAGAGGTGATGCCACTGCCTCCCGAAGAGGTACAAAAACTGATCGCCCGGCGCAAGGAAGAGAACGTAAAACTAATAATCAACAGCCTCAGACCTTAGTGTGTACAAAAAAACCGACCTTTCGCACCTGAAATATGACACCGCTGAAACCAAATGCCATGAAAAGCATGCAAATCATCCGAAATGCCGTACTGCTACTCTCGCTGATTACGCTGGGGCCGCTTTCTTCGACAGCAGTCACGCCCGGCATCGTATCCTCGCCCGGGGAAAAGGCATCTGTCGTGGAGAATCCGGCCATGACGACAGCCCCCACCGCAATCGCGGCCCATCCGGTCGAAACGCCTTCCAGCCTTACGCTCGAAGAGTGCTATGCAAAGGCCGGGACGAATTATCCGCTGGTAAGCCGATACGGGCTGATCCAGCAATCCGAACAGTACAGCCTGAGCAATGCGAACAAGGGATACCTGCCGCAGTTTTCCCTCTCGGCCAAAGCGACTTACCAGACCGACGTAACCAAGATTCCGGTGTCGATTCCCGGCGTCGATATCCCAACGCTGAACAAAGACCAGTACCAGGCGCTCGTCGAACTGGATCAGGTGATCTGGGACGGCGGCACGATCCGTTCGCAAAAGCGCAACATCAACGCTTCGACGGAGGTAGACCGCCAGCAGCAGCAAGTCGATATGTATGCGATCCGTGAACGGATCAACTCGCTGTTCTTCGGCACATTGTTACTGGAAGAACAGTTGAAACTGAACACGCTCTATGACGAGGAGCTAGCCCGCAATTACCAGAAGGTCCAAAGTTTTATCGCCAACGGCGTAGCGAATGCAGCCGATCTCGATGCCGTAAAAGTCGAACAACTCTCGAACCGCCAGCGACGCGCCGAACTGGAAGCGACCTGCAAGGCCTATCGGCAAATGTTGGGGGCTTTCACCGGAACGGATCTGGCCCGCACCGAGCTGATTCAACCGATAGCAGCGGACAAACAGCCGCTTCCAGAAATCCGGCGCCCCGAACTGCATTTGTTCAACGCGCAGAACAGCCTGCTCGACGCACAGGCCAAAGCCGTCACCGCGAAAAATATGCCCCGCCTGAGCGCATTCATCCAGGGTGCTTACGGCAATCCGGGGCTCAATATGCTGCAAAGCGGCTTCAAAGCCTACGCGGTCGGGGGTATCCGGCTGTCGTGGAATTTCGGGAATTTCTATACCAAACGGAACGACCTGCGCCAGATCGACGTAAACCGGGACAACATCGCCGTACAGCGTGAAACCTTCCTGTTCAACACGCGCCAGCAGATCAGCTCCGGGAACGGCGAGATCGAAAAATACCGCCGCACGCTGGCCGACGACGGCGAAATCATCACCCTGCGCGACAACATCAAGCGCGCTTCGGAGGCGAAAGTGGCGGAAGGGACGATGAGCGTCACGGATTACATGGACGACGTGACGGCAGCCGAAACGGCACGCCAGAACCAAGCTTTGCACCGCATGCAGTTGCTAATGAGCCTTTACAACCTGAAAAACCTGACCAACAACTGAAACCCCGCGACAAATCAAACAACACGCCGGCCGCCAACAGCGGCAACCGGCAACAAGCGACCGGAATAATAATAAAATACCGATAAAAAGATGAAAACAACCGCACTCATTGCGCTGGCACTGCTGGCGGCAGCCTGTTCGAACCGCAACGGGGATTACGACGCATCGGGGACGTTCGAAGCGACCGAAGTGATCGTTTCGGCCGAGGGCAACGGCCGGATCGAACGGTTCGACATCGAAGAGGGCCAGCGCCTCACCGCAGGCGAGGTGGTAGGATCGATCGACAGCATTCAGCTTTACCTCAAGAAACTGCAGCTCGAAAAGAGCATCGGTGCGACGCAGAGCCGCCGTCAGGACATTGCCAAGCAGATCGCCGCAACCCTCGAACAGATCGACAAGCAGAAACTCGAACAGCGCCGCGTGCAGAACCTGATCCGGTCGAATGCGGCGAACACCAAGCAGCTCGACGACATCAACTCGCAACTCGCAGTACTCGAAAAGCAGCTTGCCGCGCAGCGTTCGACGCTCGAGAACAACAACCGGGGCGTGAGCGAGGAGAGCTCGGGGCTTGAAATACAGATTGCGCAAGTCGAAGACCAGCTCGGCAAATGCCGGATCAAGAGCCCGATATCGGGGACCGTACTGACGAAATACGCCGAACGGGGCGAAGTGACTGCACAGGGCAAACCGCTGTTCAAGATCGCCGATACGGACAGCATGAAGCTGCGGGCCTACATCAGTTCGGGCCAACTCACCGAACTGAAGCTGGGCGACCCGGTACGCGTGTTCGCGGATGCGGGGGACAAGGGGAGCCGCCAATACGAAGGACGGGTAATCTGGATCGCCGACAAGGCCGAATTCACGCCCAAAACAATCCAGACGCGCGACGAACGCGCCAACCTGGTCTATGCTGTGAAAATCGCCGTCCCGAACGACGGCCTGCTCAAGATCGGCATGTACGCAGATGTAAAATTCGGGAAATAATGGCTGCAGTCGAAGTACACGACATTGTCAAAAGCTACCGGAAAGGCGCCGTGCAGGCGCTGCACGGCGTCAGCTTCGAGGCCGGGCACGGTGAGATCTTCGGGATCATCGGCCCCGACGGAGCAGGCAAAACGTCGCTCTTCCGGATCCTCACGACGCTGATCCTGCCCGACAGCGGTACGGCCAGCGTGGACGGACTCGACATCGTGCGCGACTACAAAGCGATCCGCAACTGCGTGGGCTATATGCCGGGACGCTTCTCTCTCTACCAGGACATGACAGTCGAAGAGAACCTCACTTTTTTTGCCACGGTGTTCGGCACGGCGATCCGGGAAAACTACCACCTCATCAAGGACATATACAGCCAGATCGAGCCGTTCAAAGACCGCAAGGCCGGAGCCCTTTCCGGCGGGATGAAACAGAAACTGGCCTTGAGCTGCGCACTGATCCACAAACCTTCGGTGCTGTTCCTCGACGAGCCGACCACAGGGGTCGATCCCGTCTCGCGCAAGGAGTTGTGGGAGATGCTGCGGCAACTCAAACAGCAGGGAATCACGATCCTCGTCTCGACGCCTTACATGGACGAAGCGTCGCTTTGCGACCGGATCGCACTAATCCTCGACGGTCGGTTCATCGGCATCGATACGCCGCAGCACATTGCCGACAACTTCGGCGAACCGCTTTGGGCTGTCGGCAGCGACAATATGTCGAAACTTTTACGCGACCTGCGCGCAAACCCGCACGTCACTTCAGCCTTTACCTTCGGCGCCCGCCACCATGTCACCACCGATGGGAAACCGACCGAACAGGAACTGCGCGATTATCTTTCCGGACTGGGCCACCACGATGTCGAAATCGAGACGATCCGGGCCGGAATCGAGGATTGTTACATGAAACTCGCGCGCGAACACTGGTAAGGCATATTCCCAGGAAAACCAGATATACCTTCCCGGGCAAGGGACACCCGCTACATTTCAGGGACACACGATCCTCCTGGAAAACACGATCCGCAACCCGCGAACAGATACAACGCAATATGGACACGACAAAAGACAATTTCCGGCCGTGCTCGCAATTCGCATCCGGCCACGAAGCCGTCATCCGGACTGAGAAACTGACCAAACGTTTCGGCAGTTTTACGGCAGTCGACGGCATCAGCTTCAGCGTGGCCCCGGGTGAAATCTTCGGATTTCTCGGCGCTAACGGAGCCGGCAAGACCACCGCGATGCGGATGCTTTGCGGCCTGAGCAAACCTACCTCGGGCAAAGGGCTCGTGGCCGGCTACGACATCGCGCGCGAAAGCGAACAGGTCAAGCGCAACATCGGCTATATGAGCCAGAAATTCTCGCTTTACGAAGACCTGAAGGTGTGGGAGAATATCCGTCTGTTCGGCGGTATTTACGGCATGAAAACGGACGAAATCGCCGCCAAAACCGACTCGCTGCTCCATACGCTCGGCTTCGAACAGGAACGTGACGCACTGGTACGCTCCCTGCCGTTGGGATGGAAACAGAAATTGGCCTTTTCGGTGGCGATTTTCCACGAGCCGAAGATCGTTTTCCTCGACGAGCCGACCGGAGGAGTCGACCCCTCCACACGACGGCAGTTTTGGGAACTGATCTACGACGCTGCCGACCGCGGGATCACGGTCTTCGTCACCACACACTATATGGACGAAGCGGAATACTGCAACCGGGTCTCGATCATGGTGGACGGCCGCATCGAGGCGCTGGACACGCCCGCCGAACTGAAAAAACAATTCCATACGGAAGATATGGAAAGCGTGTTCCATTACCTTGCCCGCACCGCCAAACGCGGGGAATAAAACACTCCGGACCGGCACGACAGGCAGGCTGCCGGAAGCCGGACAACCTGCGGGACGGCCCGCAACACAACCAACAGGCATGAAACAGTTTTTTGCATTCGTAAAAAAAGAATTTTACCACATCCTGCGCGACCGGCGGACGATGCTGATCGTACTGGGTATCCCCATCGTCGAAATCATCCTGTTCGGCTTCGCGATCTCGACCGAGGTGAAAAACGTGCGCGTAACCATCCTCGACCCTTCGAAAGACGTCGCCACGCAACGTATCGTTTCGCACTTCGGCGCCAACCGCTACTTCACCGTCGTCGGCAACGCAACGACCGCAGAAGATATCGAAAAGGGATTCCAGAGCAATTCGATCGACCTGGGGATCGTTTTCCCGGAACGGTTCAATGAAACGCTGCTGCATACCGGTAAAGCGAATGTGCAGGTAATCGCCGACGGCACCGACCCCAATACGGCTACCACCGCGACGAACTATGCAACGAGCGTGATAACGGCCGCCTCGCAGGAGCTGCTTGCAGAACAAACAGGCGGCGGGGCCGTCTCACCGGTAATCGTCCCGACCGTGAAACTGCTCTATAACCCGCAAATGGAAGGATCGTACAACTTCGTCCCGGGCGTGATGGGACTGATTCTGATTCTGATCTGCGCGATGATGACAGCCATTTCAATCGTACGCGAAAAGGAGCGCGGTACAATGGAAGTGCTGCTGGTCTCGCCGATGAAACCGATCTGGATCATCCTCGCGAAAACCGTCCCCTACTTCACCCTTTCGTGCGTAAACCTCATCACGATCCTGTTACTGTCGGTCTTCGTGCTGCATGTCCCGGTCGCCGGAAGCCTCTTCTGGCTCACGGCGCTGTCGATGCTGTTTATCTTCGTCGCGCTGTCGCTCGGTATGCTGATTTCGACGCTCGCCAAGACACAAATGGCGGCGATGCTTATTTCGGGCATGGGACTGATGATGCCGGTGATGCTCCTTTCAGGCATGATGTTTCCGGTCGAAAACATGCCCGGCATTCTGCGTCTCTTGTCGAACTTCGTCCCGGCCAAATGGTACATCATGGCCGTGCGGAAAATCATGATCGAGGGCGTTTCGCCGCTCTTCGCACTGCAAGAGTTCATCGTTCTGGGCATAATGGCCGTGGTTTTGGTAACCATAAGCCTCAAATTGTTTAAATACCGATTGGAGTAGCCATGCTGAAATTTTTATTGGAAAAAGAGTTCAAACAGCTCCTGCGCGGCGGGATGTTACCGGGCATCCTGATCATGATGCCGCTGATGATGATGGGGCTCTTCCCTTGGGCGGCCAATATGGAGATGCGCAACATCAACGTGACGGTCGTGGACAACGATCACAGCAGCTATTCGTCGCGGCTGACCGGGAAAGTGGATGCCTCGCGCTACCTGCACCTCGAATCCGCCGCTGAGAGTTACGGGGCAGCAATGCACCGGATCGAACGCGGTTCGGCCGACCTGATTCTCGAAATTCCCGAACATTTCGAACGCGATATCACGCGGGACGGCATGGCGCCCGTCATGATTTCGGCCAACGCCGTAAACGGAATGAAAGGAAGCCTCGGCAGCATTTACGCATCGTCGGTAGCCATGGATTTCGCAACGGAAATCGCGGAAGAGAACCGCGCATACGCCACTGCGACTGATATTCCCGTCGTCGAGGTAATTCCGCAAAACAAGTTCAACCCGCACATGGACTACAAAGTATTCATGGTCCCGGCGCTGATGGTGATGCTCCTGACGATGCTATGCGGTTTCATGCCCGCGCTGAATATCGTCGCAGAGAAAGAGGCGGGGACCATCGAACAGATCAACGTCACGCCGGTAGGCAAATTTACCTTCATCCTCGCGAAACTGATCCCCTACTGGTCGATCGGATTCTTCGTCCTGACACTCTGCTTCGGCCTCGCCCGGCTTTTCTACGGACTGGCACCGGCCGGAAGCATCGTCACTATTTACGCGGCTGCCGGGCTTTTCGTACTGACCATCTCGGGCTTCGGCCTCATGATTTCGAACCATTCCGACACGATGCAGCAGGCGACCTTCGTGATGATGTTTTTCATGGTGATCCTGATTCTGCTCAGCGGTCTGTTCACTCCAATCAGCAGTATGCCGCAGTGGGCGCAGGGTATTACGATCCTCAACCCCCTGAAATACCTGATGCAGGTGATGCGGCTGGTCTACCTCAAAGGGAGTCCCTTCTCACAACTTACAGTACAGTTCGCAGCGCTGGCCATCTTCGCCGTTGTCCTGAACCTGTGGGCGGTACTGAGCTACCGGAAAAATTCATAGTCCGATGATTGTCGGCAGCCCGATCAGGATGCGAAGTGCATCCACTTCAATCTCCAAAACATAAAAAGCCTCAATACACAAAAAGCCCGCATCTTGCAATGCGGGCTTTTGTTGACCTACCTGGATTCGAACCAAGAACGACAGATCCAGAATCTGTAGTGTTGCCATTACACCATAGGTCAATGTCCAACCTTTCGGTTTGTGGGTGCAAATATAATCAAAATATTTTTTTCGACGAAGGAGTAACGACAAAATCTTTCAGATAAAAGGGCTCGAAGTAGGCAATATCTTCGAATTTCTTGTGCCGGAACGCTTCATAGGCCGGTTTAACCAACCCCCGGGCCGACGGAGTGACCTCCACCAGCCGCACGTTATCCTCGGGAAAAAGCTCTTTGCATTTGCCTGCCCCGCTGCCGAACAACACCATCGTCCGCCCCGCACGGCGTTCATCGAGAAAACTTTCGGCCGTGACAACCTTCGCTTCGACCCCGGATAAAGGGTGAGCCTGGGCATCGAACTGCTGGCAGTAGACCTCCATGCGCCGCGCGTCGATCATCGGCAGGAGAATGGCATCGCTGATGTCGTCCACATTGAGAATCCCCGCCTCATAATCTTCCAACGCCACCCGAGTCAGGGCTTCGAGGCTTCCCACCGCGATCAGCGGAATTCCGGCCCCGTAGCAAATTCCTTTGGCCAGCGACACGCAGATCCGCAAACCGGTGTAGGAACCGGGGCCCATTCCGACCGCTACGGCATCAAGGTCTTTTGCGTCGAGGTCGTTCTCGCGCAAAATTTCCTCGACATAGACAGCCAGGTTCTGGGCGTGCTGACGGCTTTCGCAACTCTCACGCAGGGAAAGCAGACGGTCGTTTTTAGCCAATGCGACGGAACCGATGTCGGTGCCCGCCTCGATACACAACAGTAACGCCATAAAATACTTCGGATTTGACGTTGCAAGATACATAAAAACGAGAAAATTCGGGAGCGGACGGCCGTTTTTCTGTGAAAAGCGTATCTTTGGAATCGTTTGACCCGGATATGCCATGAAACAGAAACCGCATAAAATTCTATTCGTCTGTCTCGGAAACATCTGCCGTTCCCCGGCCGCCGAAGCAGTCATGCAGCAGCTCGTCGACCGGGCTGGCCTGCACGATAACTTTGTAATCGATTCGGCCGGAACCTATGGCGGCCATGCCGGAGAGCCCGCCGACCGCCGGATGCGGCAGGCCGCATCCAAACGCGGCTATGCGCTCACGAGCCGCTCGCGGAAGATCACGCCCGACGACTTCGAAACATTCGACCGGATCGTGGTGATGGACGACAGCAATTACGAACGCGTACACCGCCTTGCCTCGTCGACGGAAGCCGCAGCGAAAATCTACCGGATGGTGGCCTTCTGCCGCCGTTCCGACGCCACCTACGTTCCAGACCCTTATTACGAAGGGCACGAGGGGTTCGAACTGGTACTCGATCTGCTTGAAGATGCCTGTGAAGGCCTGTTGGAAGATCTGGTAAAACAGGAATAAACGGAATAAGTACGTATCCCCCTTGGTTTACAACCGGTCGAAAAAGCCGTGGCTCCGAAAACTGTAACACTCGCCGGACGTGATAATGACATGGTCTGCCACTGTAATCTCGAACAACGATGCGGCACGCACCAGTTTTTCGGTGATCAGCGTGTCCGCGTCGCTGGGCAAAGGATTGCCCGAAGGGTGATTGTGCACGAGCAGGATCCCTTGTGCCAGGCGCTCGACGGCACGTTTGACGATCAGTTTGTAATCGACCACGGTTCCCGTTACGCCGCCCTGACTGATGCGGACCCGGTCGAGAATTTTGTTCGATGCGTTCAGGTAAAGGACCCAAAACTCCTCATGCGGCAAGATCGCCAATTCGGGCTGGAAAAGTTCTATCACATCCCGGTCGCTCATAATCTGGTCACGCATGCTGTTTTCCGCGGCACGGCCCCGGCGCCCGATTTCGAGTGCTGCACTGACTAGCGCAGCCCGGGCGATTCCGAGTTGCGCCACCGAGCGAAGTTTGCCCGGACCGTCGAGTGCAATGCGCATCAAATTGTGATCGTAGGCTTCCAATAATCGTTCGGCCAACTCAAGCGCCGAGCCGCCCGCCTCGCCTTTCTGCAACAATATAGAGAGTAATTCGGCGTCGGAGAGCGACCGCACGCCTTGGTTCACGAGTTTCCCGCGCACCTGCTTGTCCGTCAGCATAACGTTGGGTTTGGGTAGTTTATACGGGCCTTCGAATACGCCGCCCGGTTACGGCAAGATAAGGATTTCTATGCGTAACGGCAACGCCTGATTCCGATTTTCACCACAAATTTGCAGCGGCACCTTCCCGTAGAGACACCGGAAGGGAAACTTAAACTCCGCACGGGTGCCCCTAAGATCCGACGTATGCCATGTACCCGGCAAACCTATGTCGTGACCGGCAAGGATAGAATCAAATGGTTTCGATATCGATTTCAATATGGGCGAAAGCCCCTTCCGGTGCGGTTTCACGCAGCCTCTCGGCAGCATGCATCGCAGCCCTCTGCTCGGCTTCCTTTTTCGAACCGCCCTCACCCGTTCCGATCTCGGCACCGTCCAGCAACACTGTCGAACGGAATGTGGGGTGCTGTGAAGTGAATGCCTCGCCGTTGACGGTGCTGAACGTTATCCTCCGTTTATTCTTTTGCCCCCACTCGATCAACCGGCTTTTGAAATCTGTCTCGGTGCGGGTCATGCTGCTGAGGTTGATATACCGACGGAGGATTTCATTGATAAACAACCTATTGGCGAATTCGTATCCCTTATCGAGATACATCGCGCCGACCATCGCCTCAAGCGCATCGCCATACAGGTGTTTCTGTGCAAAATTACCGCCGCCCTGCACGATGATATGGCGATCGAGACCTAACCGCAAACCCAGCGCGTTGAGCGTACTGCGACTCACGATCTTGGAACGCAACTGGGTCAGGAATCCTTCGTCCCGTTCCGGAAATTCGATGAAAAGGTAGTCCGACACAATTGCCTCGATCACTGCATCGCCCAGGAATTCAAGGCGTTCGTTGTTAATTGGCGTGCCATCCTCCAAAAACAACGAAGCTGACCTGTGTATCAAGGCCAGCTTGTAGAGTTCTATGTTGTTCGGCAGGAAGCCGAAAAGGTGTTTCACGATTTTGTAATACTCCCTGTCCCGGCTCCAGCGGAGCTTCAGAGCAAGCAGTATCGAACCCGCCACAGCGCGCTTAGATTTTTTTGAGGATCACCGTGGAGTTGTGTCCGCCGAAACCGAACGTATTGCTCAATGCGCATTTCACATCGCGCTGCTGCGCTTTGTTAAGCGTCAGGTTGAGCTTCGGATCGATCTGGGGATCGAGGTTCTCGTTGTTGATGGTCGGGGCAACGATGCCTTTGGTCAGCGCCAGGATGCAAGCCAGAGCCTCGATCGCACCGGCAGCGCCCAACAGGTGGCCGGTCATCGATTTCGTAGCGTTGATGTTCATCTTGTACACATGGTCGCCGAAGGTGGCCTTGATGCCGTTCAGCTCAGCCACGTCGCCCACCGGCGTCGAAGTGCCGTGCGTATTGACCAGGTCGATATCCTCGGGTTTGAGGCCCGCATCGTTGATCGCATCGCTCATCGACTTGCGTGCACCGAGCCCTTCGGGATGCGGTGCGGTCAGGTGGTAAGCGTCGGCGCTCATGCCGCCGCCGGCTACTTCGGCATAAATCTTGGCCCCGCGTGCCTTGGCGTGCTCATACTCTTCGAGGATCAGCGCACCGGCACCTTCACCGATCACGAACCCGTCGCGGTCCGCGTCGAACGGACGCGATGCGTGCGTCGGATCGTCATTGCGGGTCGAAAGGGCCTGCATGGAGTTGAATCCCCCTACTCCGGGAGGGTTGATAGCGGCTTCCGAGCCACCGGTCATAATGATGTCGGCACGTCCCAGACGGATGTAGGTCATCGCATTGATCATCGCGTTGTTCGACGACGCGCATGCGGAAACCGTACAATAGTTCGGCCCCCGGAAACCGTATTTCATCGAAATCTGGCCGGCGCCCATATCCGCGATCATCTTGGGGATGAAGAAAGGGCTATATCGGGGGATTTCGCCTCCCTCGACATAGCTCTTTACCTCTTGGTAGAATGTCTCCAGTCCACCTATGCCTGAAGCCCAGATAACTCCGGCCATATCCTTATCAATCGTCTCGAGATCGAGTCCCGAGTCCTTGATGGCCTGTTCGGCTGCGATAAGGGCATACTGCGTGTAGAGGTCGTACTTGCGGACCTCTTTACGGTCGAAAAAGTTATTGGGATCGTAGCCTTTGAGTTCGCAGGCAAATTTTGTCTTGAAGTTGGAAGGGTCGAAATGAGTAATGGGTCCTGCGCCGCTCACGCCCTGTGTAAGATTCGTGAAATATTCCTCGATATTGTTTCCCAACGGGTTAAGGGTTCCGATCCCGGTTACTACAACTCTTCGTTGTTTCATAAAGAAATTTCGTTCGTTAAACAAAAATTGCCTGTCCAGTTTAAGGCCTTTTAGTTTTTCTTGGCAGAAATGTAAGTAATGGCGTCGCCGACGGTGGTGATCTTCTCGGCATCTTCATCAGGAATCGAGATCTCGAACTCTTTCTCGAATTCCATGATCAACTCAACGGTGTCCAGAGAATCGGCACCCAGGTCGTTGGTGAAGCTGGCGGTAGGAACAACCTCTGCTGCGTCAACGCCCAGTTTGTCCACGATAATGTCCACTACTTTTGATGAAATGTCTGACATGATACTAATGATTTAGGTTTAACATTATTCCAAAATAACTTCGTAATTCAAAGCCAATTTTTTGCAAAAGTAACACTTTTTCCCTTACATTTGATATCCCGAACGTTTTTTTGCGTCTTTTCACCGGGATTTCACCCGTAAAAAACTAATTATGAAAAATATAGCCATATTCGCGTCGGGTTCGGGCTCCAATGCCGAAAACCTGATCCGTTACTTCTCAGCCCATCCTCAGGGCACTGTAAGGCTAGTGCTGTCGAACAAAGCGGAGGCCGGCGCGATCGAACGTGCCACCCGGTTGGGTGTGGAAAGCATGGTATTCGACCGCGATACTTTCTACAATAGCGAACAGGTGCTCGCCCGGCTGCGGCAGGAACGGATCGATTTCGTCGTGCTGGCCGGATTCCTGTGGCTCGTCCCGGACTACCTGATCGCCGCCTATCCCGACCGCATCGTCAATATCCATCCGGCGCTGCTGCCCAAATACGGCGGCAAAGGAATGTACGGCGACCGTGTGCACCAGGCGGTCGTGGAAGCCGGGGAAAAAGAATCGGGTATTACGATCCACCGTGTGAACGGCCAGTATGACAGCGGCGACATTATCGCACAGCACCGGGTGCCCCTCGCACCGGACGACACGCCGCAAGAGGTGGCTGCAAAAGTGCATGCGCTCGAATACGAATACTACCCGCAAGCCGTCGAAGCAGAGCTCGCCAAATTGTAGTGCGGTTTTTGCAAGGGAAAATCATCGGCGCATCACAGTCGCGGAAACGGGAAACGACGTATCGATCGCACGCACCGAAGGCGACAAAAGGAGCAAACGCACCGACGGATAAAAACAGCACGAACAGCCAACGCCCGGGTTTTTCCGTGGTCCCACTGATGCAGCTATTACGTCTATACTTATATATAATATAAACGATAGCATATAACAGACCGGCAGGGACGCTTCTCTCAAGCGGTCCCTCCCCTAAACCAGCATACCATGAGACTCCTGTTGATCAGCAATTCGACCAATGCCGGCGAGGCTTACCTCGATTATCCGAAAAAAGAGCTCGGCGATTTTTTCAAGGGCATCGACGAAGTGATGTTCGTCCCGTACGCCGCAGTGACTTTCACCTACGATGCCTACCTGGAAAATGTACAGGCTCGCTTCTCGGAACTCGGCATCCGTGTCCGTTCGGTACACCGCGAAGCCAATCCGGCACTGGCCATCATGTCCGCAAAGGGGATTGTCGTAGGCGGAGGCAACACGTTCCGTCTCGCACAAATGATGCAACGCGAAGGGCTGGTCGAAGCGATCCGACTAAGAGTGACCGACGAAGGGATTCCTTATGCGGGTTGGAGCGCGGGCAGCAACATGGCCTGCCCGACCATCGGCACCACGAACGACATGCCGATCATCGAGCCCGCCACTTTCCATGCCGCCGGACTGATCCCGTTCCAGATCAACCCCCACTACCTCGACGCACACCCCCAGGGCCATGCGGGAGAAACGCGCGAGCAGCGTATCGAAGAGTACATTACCGTCAACACCAACGTATACGTAGCAGGACTGCGCGAAGGATGCATGCTGCGGCTCGAAGGCGACAGGCTGTCGCTGATCGGTCCCCGCCCGATGCGTATATTCCGCTGGGGAGAACTGCCCCGTGAAGTAAATCCCGGTGACGATCTCGGATTCCTGTTGCAACAACCGCTCGAAGGATGATCCGCACAACGGCCTATCAGGAGCGTCTCGACGCGCTCAGCACCGGAGCCGAGGGGGAACGCCTCGCGGCGGAATACCTGCTTAAAGAGGGATTCGACCTGCTCCACCGCAACTGGCGGAACGGTCGCTGTGAAATCGACCTTGTCGCCCGGCGCGACGGCGTCCTGCACATTATCGAAGTAAAAAGCCGGGCAGCTGACGGCCTGACTGCGCCGGAAGAGGCGATGACAGCCGCGAAATTCCGGTCGCTTTGCAAGGCGGCACGCAGTTACATCGCCACCTATGGGCTAGATATGGACGTGCAGTTCGACTTCATCGGCGTTGAATTCGACGCCGACGGCACTCACACGCTACGCTACCTACCGGATGCGATGGCACCGCGGTGGTAAATTATGCGCGGGGGCTTTCGGGAAGCCTTTAACAACCCGGATCCCCCCTTTTGGAAATTTGCTTTGCGAGCGGGAAATTTATTTGAAAAATTTGCGCTGGAACAGCAGCATGTAGATAATTCCGACGGAAATATAGCTGTCGGCCAAGTTAAAGATCGGACTGAAAAAGAGGAACGGTTCACCGCCCACCCAAGGCAGCCAACTGGGGTACACACCGCTAAAAAGCGGGAAATAAAGCATGTCAACCACCTTGCCGTGCAGGAAACCGGCATATCCGCCTCCTTCGGGAAGAAAAGTCGCGACGCCGGTAAAGGTCGACTCCGAAAAGAGCAGCCCGTAAAACGCACTGTCGATCACATTACCCACCGCCCCGGCAAAAATCAGTGTAAAACCGACGAGCACGCCCGTGGGTGCTTTTTTGCGCAGCAGTACTGCGAGATAATACCCCAATGCAGCGATAGCTGCCAGGCGAAATACGCTCAGGATCAACTTACCGTAACTCCCTCCGAGCTGAAATCCGAACGCGGCCCCGGGATTTTCGATAAAGCGGATAAAAAACCAATTCGGGAAAACCGTAAAACTCTGGTCGAGGGCCATGTTTGTTTTGACCCATATTTTGACGACCTGATCTACGACCAACAACAATACGATCAGCAGCAGTACGATTCTTTTCCTGGACATAGGCTTAGGATTTCCGGCTACAAAGATTACCCGTTTTTTCGGAAACGGCAAATAAAAAAAGAGGCTGCCGCAGGGGCGCCTCTCTCTTTTCCTCTTCCGGGCGGTTATTTTACCAGAGAACTCAGTTCTGCACCCGCTTTGAATTTTACCACCTTCTTCGGGGCGATCTTGATCGCAGCACCCGTGCGCGGGTTACGGCCCGTACGACCCGGTTTCTTAGCTACCGAGAAAGAACCGAAACCAACCAGGGCAATTTTATCCCCTGATTTAAGGGCTGTTCCAGTCACAGCGATAAAAGCGTCAAGCGCTTTCTTCGCCTCCACTTTGGTAATGGCGGCCTCTTTGGCGATGGCATCCACAAGTTGAGATTTGTTCATAATGCAATAAAGTTTAAGGTAATTGGCTTTTAGGTCAGTCGGTCTTATACAAATATAAAATTATTATTTTGAAAAAAACAAAAAAACCGGCAAAAAACGTAAAATACTGCGCCTGAGCACGAGGTGTTTAGAATCAAAATATTAACCGTTTCGAACGCATCATTTGGAAAAAAAGATTTTCCGTTCTACTTTTGTCCCCGGAGAGATGGCAGAGTGGTCGATTGCGGCGGTCTTGAAAACCGTTGAGCTGAAAGGCTCCTGGGGTTCGAATCCCTATCTCTCCGCCAAGAACAAATGAGGTAGTTATTACAACTGCCTCATTTTCTTTTACATAGGTTTGAGTTTCAAAGGGTTCGGACACGAAAGTGTCCACGATATGACCACTCAGGTTACGATTTACGCCCTCAAAAAAGGGGTGCAATAGACAGAAATGGACACTTAAACGTAACCTATCCGTAACCAGAGTAGACATTTGCGTGTAACCAATAACCGGATGTCCTTGATTGTCCACCGCCTGACTACTTTTGTCTACAAGACGCTATTTTTCAGCATCTTATTAGTTACTAACTTTGTATCACTAAAAAAGATGGATCATGAAGAAGAGCAGTTTTTCAATTATTTTCGTAACCCAAAACGGGAAGCCGAAAGCAGATGGACGAGTACCAATTTTAGCTCGTATCACGGTAAATGGCGAGATGTGCCATTTCTCAACACGTCAAACCATCCTGCCCGACCGTTGGGTTGCTAAGGACTACCGCACAATGGGGCGTAGTCCAGAGGAGAAACAAATCAATGAAGTGCTTAACGAGTTTAAATCGACAATCAAGCGCAAGTATGAATCATGGATAAGCAAAGGCGAGGTTGTTACGGCCAGTAAAATCAAAAACTCGATTATGAGCCTTGATGAGAACTCCAAACAGCTAATCGAACTTTGCGACCTCTTTATTGCGGACTACGAGAAACTCACCGCTTCAAGAGGTTACGGCCAAGAGAGCCTATTTCGCTACCAACTCACACGTACCCGCCTGCAGGAGTTTCTCAAAGATGAATATAAGGCAAACGACATTCCGCTTGCCGACATCAACAAACGGATGCTTGATAAACTCTACCTTTGGTTGATTACCGAAAAGAAACTCGCCAACAACACCGCCACCAAATTTATCCACCGCTGCTCCTCGATTTATCGGGTGGCTTACGACAACGGTTGGGTGAAAGCCAACCCCTTCAAAAGTGTTAAATTACATCTGGACAAAGTAGATCGAGGATATTTGACCCAACAAGAACTTGCCCGAATGATGCAGAAGGAGTTTGCCACCAAACGTTTGGAGTTGGTGCGGGATATTTTTGCGTTCAGTTGCTATACCGGATTTGCCTACATTGATGTAACCCGTCTAACCAAAGATATGCTTGAAGAACGGGGCGATGGCACGATTTGGGTCTGCACCCATCGGCAAAAGACCAAAGTCCCGGTAAATATCCGCCTGCTCGATATTCCGAAGATGATTATTGACAAATATGCAGGTCAGGCAAAGGGTGATAAATTACTCCCCGTGCCGAGCAACCAGAAAATGAATGACTACCTAAAAGAGATAGCCGCCATCTGTGGAATCGACAAGCCAATCTCGTATCACGTTGCAAGACATACGTTTGCGACCCAAATCTGCCTCTCGAACGGAGTTCCGATGGAGTCCGTCAGCAAGATGCTCGGCCACACCAACATAAAAACGACTCAACTTTACGCACGTATCACTGATCAGAAAGTCAGCCACGATATGGAGATATTGGCACAGAAGCTAAATGCCGCATCAATCTAAATTTCAAAACAGATCGAAGAACCGTCCTCACAAGGGGCGGTTTTTTTGTAACTGAGACAAAGTTTCCACAAAGCGTTTTCCGCCACCTCTACCTTTACCCAAAAGAACAGGTGTAGGTATGGCATTCGGACTCAGATATTACGCAGAACTTCGTAGCAAGCACAAGGAGGTCTTTTGGCGGGTAGAAATCGCCGAGAGAGGCTTTGTGGGTCAGTCGGAGGAGATGGCTTTCGATGGCGGCAGTCCGCTCTCCATCACCTGGGAGAAGCGTGGCGATGAGTTCTTTATCCCCGTCAAGGCATCCGAGGCAACCGTCAACATCCTGTGCCAACGCAATTTTCACTACATCAATCTCTTTACCTCTGATCCTCGTAAGTTCAGGGTGTCGGTATATCGCAACACCAAACTCTACTGGCGGGGCTATGTGGTGGCCGACCTCTATTCCGAGAACTTTACCGCACCACCTTATCAAGTCTCCATCAAGGCGGTGGATGGATTCAATCTGCTCTCAAGCATTCCATTTAAGAACCTTGACAATACACCCATCACGGGCCGCAAATCGGTGTGGGAATTGGTCGCAAGTTGCATTGACCTGTTGGAATTGGAAGTCAATGTGGCCGACTGGATGGATCTCTATGCCGAAGGGATGAACGAAAGTATCTCTCCGCTACGGCAGGTCTATATTGATATGGAGCGGTTCTATGCCGTCTATTCCGATCCGACTTATCGCGATGTGTTGGAACTCTGCCTGCGCCCCTTTGCCGGACAGATATTCCAGAGTAATGGTGCGCTACATATCCGCAGAACCGTCAGCCTCTACAACGATACCCGTCCAATGAGTTTTTATTCGGTCGGCAAGGAGTTTCCAGTGGGATGGATTATTGCCGCAGACGGACGTAATCTCGAAACACATACCGGAGAGCCGATTATTACGGAATCTACCCGTGAGCGGATTGAGAGTATGTGGGAGAATGATATCAACGTGCAGGGCGAGTCAGTGATGGATATTGTTCCGGCGATTCGGAAAGTATCTGTGGGAGTCAAAAACAAGATGATGACCAATATCATCTCGCAAATGGGGCTCTACAATATGGATAACTGGTATGATCCCGAAGAGTTCTTGGTACTGCAAAACGAAAATACACTCCGTTTTACAGGCGATTCCGACAGACAAGGTTGGGTAATCAGTTTCAAAGGTTATCCCGTTCAACAATGCTCCTACACCCTTACGTTGGAGTATAACCTTAAAATTGGCATCAGTCGCTACTCCTCTTTGGGTAGCGGTCGCCCTGCCGATGTGGAACTGATTGTGGAATATGGATTCAAATTAGTCGGTGCAACCGTTACCTATTGGCTGATGGACGATGGAACCTGGACTTCGAGGGAAGAACTGTTGGAGGACAAGATCAAACTCTCGGTGGATGTCAACAAGAAGATTGAGGTAAAAGGCTTTCCAATTAGCGGCCAATTTGTGATGGTCATCAAACAGAACCTCAAAGGATACAGCTCCGGACGCAATGCCTACTTTGAGTCGTTTTATATCTCCGACATCAAGATGGAGATTGACACGGGCGATGATTACGAGAACTCTTTGAAATATGAAGTTTTCTCAAATCCTGCCAACAATGTGGATATGAGCGTATCGCTTCCGATTGCCGATATTCCAAACATTCCCAACGACCAACTCATCTACTCACTCTACTTTACCGATTACTACGGCAAACCCACCCGAATGTGGCGTAGCAAAGGCGGCAACGACTACAACTCGTTGGTAAACCATATCGTGGCGTGTGCCTTACGCTACAAACAGTTGCCTGGCAAGCGGATCGGTGGCGAGATGTTTACCGGAAAACACATCGATATGAACACCGTTGTGCAGGACGATAAGTACCTGCGGTCTGGATTCTATGTAAACTCCATTGAACTGAATTGTTTGCAGGATAGCTACAATTCTGAACTGGTCGAGATGCCCGGACTACTCCGCAAGGAGTCTCCACCTGCAGGGGACGATTGTATTAAATTGTGTGATCTGCCTTTTGCTGTTGCCAAGAGTATCCGTTGCATCAATCAGATCGTAATGCTCTCCACCGATAACGCAATCTACACCTATGATACGGTATCGGGATATATCACTCGGCTATTTGCCTTTTCCCAACCTATAAAAATCTATCCGGCTGATAATGCCTTTACCATTGTGGACGATAGTTCGATTCGGGTGGTGGACTATCGAGGTGTAGTCATTCGGCAGCTCAATCGGGAGTATTCCGATATGGCTACTTTTATGAATAAGTATATCTACATCATAGCCGAGTACGGAGGGCGATTCACTTCCAAAGGGCTATCCCGTCCGGAGTATAAATATACTTACACGACTTACCGTAGAGGATATGGGTTCGATTACACCACCATTGTCGGAACGATCACGGGCATCGAAAAATCATTCTCCACCATTGCCATCAACACAACCACCAAAGCCTATCTGCACGATTGCCGTGTCAATATGGATTTGCTGATGACAGGATTGGAAGATGGTGCGGAGGTAAAAAGCATCTCGGACTACTTTATCTGTCAAAACTCCACCACGCAGTTTAAGATCTACCGCCGCAACTCTCTTTTGGATAGCACAATGGTCAAAAGCTATTCGGGGCGTGCCGACTTTGCCGATCATACCTTGGGTGAGGTGGCATTCTCTCAAAACGGTGCAATCAAAGTGTGGGTCTATCGTACCAATACCATTCGTTCAGTCAAGAACTTGGCGGGTGGTAGTTCGACCATCAAAGGGCTCTACTACATCAACGGTGAGCTATATATCCTCAGAGAAAAATCACTTTTTAAATACATACCATAGAATGGAGACAGTAAGCATTATTCTAAATTTTCTATTGGCAAGCGGACTTCTGGGAACGCTGCTCTTTTTTCGGGCCAAGCGTCGCCAGGAGGTGGCGCAGGCTGACTCCGCCGAGATCAGCAACACCGAGCAGGTGGTTAAGATTCAGGCGGAACACATTACCCGTCTGGACGGACGAGTCGAGAAGTTGGAGGAGAAGGTCGATAAACTTGAAATCATTATCGAGAAAAAGGACTTTGAGATCGACCGCAAACAGACCATTATCCGCCAGGCTTACAAATGCGAGGTATCAAATGACAAATGCCCCGTGCTGATCAAATATGCGGAGGTGGAAAAACGCAGGAAGGAGGCTAACCGTGAGTAGAGGACTTTCAAACAAGAATCCCGGTAATATCCGAATCTCCAAGGTGAAGTATCTCGGAGAAGTTACTCCATCCAAAGATAAAGCCTTCAAACAGTTCGAGTCGATGGCTTACGGCTATCGGGCGATGTTCGTATTGTTGCATACTTATAGTAAAAACGGTTACAAAACCATTCGGCAGATGATTTCGAGGTATGCGCCACCCATTGAAAACCATACGGAAAACTATATCAAGTTCGTTTCCGAGCGTTCCGGCATCTTTGCCGATGTGGAGTTGGACACCAACGATCCTGCCGAGATGATTCCGGTGGTTTCGGCCATGAGTCAGATGGAGAATGGAGTGCCTGCGGTTTCGGAGCAGGTACGACAGGGGTGGGAATTATATGTAAAACATCGTCCGTAATGAGAGCAATATTAATATTTCTACTGCTATTATGCAGTTGCTCACCGCTGAAACGAATTCAGCGGAGCGAGACGAAAGACAGCGTAGTGATTGACAAAACGGTCACGGAATTAGTCAGAAACGAGGTTGAAAAACAGATCGGCTCGTTGTCGCAAACCATTGTGGAGTTTTATCCTCCGCAGGAACTACCTGCTATTCGCATTCCTGCCCTCAAGGTGCATAGTGATTCAGTAAGCCCGAAAGTTGTAGCTCCCGTCAAGCGTATCGTCCGTACCGAAATTAACACCCAATCCAATAGGACAACAACCATCGACAGTACCGTTCACCAGAATATTCAGACTCAAGTCAAAACGGATCTTGCCGAACAGATTGCCGAAAAACCTCCGGCAGCGGTGTCGTGGATCAAGTGGACAGCCATCTCTCTTATCGTTATTCTAATCATATTAATAGTCATCAAATTATGGTAAAATCCTTACTCAAAACACCGATATCCTACTACGGAGGCAAGCAAACGCTCCTCAAACATATCCTGCCGTTGATTCCCAAGCATACGCTTTTTACCGAAGCGTTCTGCGGAGGCTGTGCCGTGTTCTTTGCCAAAGAGCCAGTCGAATGTGAGGTAATCAACGATATGAATCGGGAATTGATCAATTTTTACAGAATAGCTCAGACCCGTTATCCCGAACTCAAAGCGCAACTTGATGGAACGCTCCACAGTAGAGACTCGCACGCTCACGCCCGGCATATTAATGCTTATCCGGAGTTTTTTACAGAAATAGAACGTGCCTGGGCGGTATGGGTATGCAGTAAGATGGGGTTTGCCTCAATGTTGAACGGCACGTTTGGTTACGACCGCAGCGGAACAACGGCCCTAAAGCTCTTTAACGCCAAGGATAGCTTTACCGAAATGCTTTGCAATCGGCTCAAAAAAGTAACTATTGAAAATGGAGATGGTATCCGTATGATCACTCGTTACGACTGCGAAACAGCATTCCATTTTGTCGACCCTCCTTATGTGGGCTCGGATTGTGGCCATTATGCAGGCTCATTCAATGAGGAGAATTTCTCTGAACTCTTGGAAACACTCGCCCAAATCAAAGGCAAGTTTATGCTGACGATGTTTCCGCACGATAAGATTCGAGAGTTTGTAGACCGCTACAAGTGGAAGATTCACAAGATTGAGCGCACCATCTCGGCAAGTAAAACCTCACGCAGAAGACAGGAAGAATGGATCACGACAAACTATTGACGCACGGATCGTTGTTTAGCGGCATCGGAGGGTTTGACTTAGCGGCAGAGTGGGCAGGCTTTCAAAATATCTTCCACGCTGATAATAACGACTTCTGCCGTCAGGCACTCGAACATCAATTTCCAAACTCAGACAGCTATGCAGACATCACAACAACCGACTTTTCAAAATACAGAGACCGGATTACCGTACTCACCGGAGGGTTTCCCTGCCAACCTTTCTCCCTGGCCGGCAAACGAAAGGGAGCGGCAGACGACCGTTACCTCTGGCCGGCAATGCTTGACATCATACGACAGGTCAGACCGACTTGGATTATTGGTGAGAATGTTATTGGAATCGCCTCGATGGTACTCCCCGGTACGGTCGTTAAAGTGGAAGACGAAACCAATTTGCTCAGTGAGGATTATCGAGTCATCGAAACCGAAGAACAACGATTTGTCATCGACCGAATCTGTGAGGATCTTGAGCAAGCGGGATATTCCGTCCAACCGCTTGTTATTCCGGCTTGCAGCATCGGTGCGCCCCACAAACGAGACCGAGTGTGGTTCGTTGCACGACTTAATGAAACGGGAACTACTTCCGACACCAGTCGCCTCGGATGCCACGATGGGGGAGGTGATCGGCAAGGGGGATACTTTCCGAATCACCTCGACAGGAATGCCACGCAAAGTGAACCGCAACGGGCAGGACGGCAGCGTGGGATTGGCGAGATTGGTGAAGTTGTGGGATCTGTTACCCACGCCGACTGCGACCGATGCGACTCGTGGCGGGGAGATCGTAACGGGCAACCGCAAGATTCGTCCGAGTGGAACGGAATACAGCTTGACACTGAACGATCTTGCCAAGAGTGGACTGTTGCCAACACCTGTGGCGAGCGATCGCAACGGAGGTTCGACTCGAACAGATCCGAATCAGCAGTTCAGCTGTGCGTTGCAGGACTATGTACACGGGGTGGCGCAGCAGAAAGACGAATCGCTGATTGGTCGCAGTTCCCAACTCAACCCCCGATTTACCCTGGAGATGATGGGATTCCCCGCCAACTGGCTGGACAGCCCTTATCACACAAAAAGTGGCGAACCGAAGCGGTAAAAGCGTGTGGTAATGCCATCGTTCCGCAGGTGGCTTATGAGATTCTGCGAGTCATTCGAGAAGTAGAGATAAATAGTTGATTTAGAATGCATAAAGATGCGAATTAACTGGCGTGTTCCAAATAAAAGCGCGTACTTAGCAGTATAATAAAGAACTAAAATAGAGTACGTTATGAATACAAATAGTTACGATTGGCAAGCAAAATCAAAGCAGATTAAAGAGGTTTACGGCCTACGCCACCGCCCCGATATTTTGAGCCACCGCACATCAGCCTTAGAATGGGCCAACGGAATGAGAAAACTGCACTTTGTGATTCTCGGTGATGATTGCAAATTCTGGGTGGTTTGCCCGGCAGATGCCTCACGGTTGATTAAGGCAGGATACGAATACGCAAAATAAAAATAAACACGATTATGAACAACTTACTCGAACAATATAGCCAAGAATTACAGGAGGCAAAACAAACTCAAAAGGAACTTATCAAGAAAGGCAAGTTCGGAGCTCCACTTCAACTCATCAATGCCAAGATTGATATGCTTACTAAGTTTGTGAACGATCTGAAAAATCACCTATAATATGAAACTACGGAATTTTATAGCTTGTTTGGATCAAGCCAAGCGTAATCTACAAAAGCAATGTGTCGACAACGGTTTTACCGTTGATCTACTCGAAATCAGTGAGAATGCCGATATCTGCTTGTTGCACGAAAAGTACCTGCAGATTACCTATACCACCGATGACTATCAAACCTATATCATTGCCGAGATGGAGGGCGACAAACTGACTTTTATTGAGGTCGAGTTTCAAGAGTACGAATAATATAAGAGTAGAGAGAGCTATTCTCTTGCCCGAAAAGCCGAGGGATAGTTCGTTAAAATAATCGCATAATTCTCTGAAAATGAATGCGGAAATATGCGAAATGACTGGTGTGTTCGGAAAGATTGTGTTACCTTAGATTCAAGATAAACAACTAATACAAAGCAAATTATGGCAAAGAGAATAACAACCGCAGAGGCAACCAAAATGGCACAATTTTTCCTCAGTAAGAAATATGCAGGTACAATATCAGACTTTAGAGTTCACACCGAGGCAGGCGGCTCAAGAGCCATCGCAACCTGCAAGGTGGATTGCAAAATGTGGAATCAACACTTCAAAGTAGAGGTGGTTATGGATGCAGTCTACAACACCATTGAGGCCAGAGAGTATCGCCACGAGGACAACCTTTCATTCTACCGCAACCCCGAACTACAATAACTCTAAACGGTTAAGAAATTCCACCCTTTATCCGATGCGATCTGTTTGGTTGCTTCGGATATTTTGTTTGCAAGGACTTTAGTGAGGGTGATTGTTCGAGGTTGTGGCGGTGAGGCGACAAGGGCGTTCATTATACTCTGCACGGAGGTTTCGGTTAGGTTGTCGGCATAGAGGGTGATGTTTTGTGAGATCGTGCCGTTTACCCTAATAATTGTAAGAGCGTTGAGTTTGGTATAGAGGTTTTGGCCTATATTTATTTCTGTTTGCGATGAACTGAAATCTATGCCATCAATACGTTCCAGGGCTGTGCAGCCGTTGATAAAGTTGGTGAAGTGAGTGGCTTTTGCGGTATTGAGTGTCGGTAATACTTGTAAGCTGCTACACCCATTAAAAATGTCCGTCAGCATTGTCGCTCCGGAGAGATCCAAGCGATGGATTCGCTGAACGCTATTGCATCCATAGAACGCCTGTCGCCAAATCTTGATGTTATGGCTTCCCGACATATCAATTTCAACCATGCCTTTGTTGTTGAAACAGATGGCACTCACATCCTCCACGCTACTCCAATCAAGTGTTGGCAGAGATAACAGACGGGGGTTGCCTCGAAAACGGTTCGACATATTGAGCAGTACCTTCTCTTGAAGAACAGGTATAAAAAAGGATGATATATCCCGGCAGTTGGTGTAGTCGGTAATTTTATCACAAGTGACAATACTCTCCTGCAAGACCCGTTTGATCCAAATATTATCAAACTGCCCTTGTTGCAAGAGCATATCAATCACTCCGCCATCTGACGGTGAAGACGGAACAAACTCGTGAATTGGCATATCCAGCGTTCGGAGTTCCAATTTCAGGATATACGGACGAGTTTCAGTGTAAGCTACCGTTGCCGATAACTCTGTTTGAATGATCTCTACTTTAATCTTCATAGACTTTGCTCCCGATTACATAAGGTTGCCAATACATCTCAACTCGCTCTTTGCAAATCAGAACCGCATCGGCAGAATAGACGGCAATCTCCATCCGCAAATCACCACTGAAGTTTTTAGTAACGCTGTTTGGAAGCGTAAGCGAATAAACCCCTGTTTCAATCAGCTTAATATCATCGGGATAGTTCCCTTGGTGTTTCACCATATTATGGCTGTTGCAAATGATGACTTTTATTCTCATAGACGGCTCTAAGGCTTTGGGCGTGACCCCATCGTTTTCAAAGAGTCGGAAGATTATCTCTGTGGTTGCACCTTGTTTTAGCATAGTTGTTCGAGTTCGTTGATTCGGTTGCGGAGCAATTGCCGCTCGGAATGAAGACCATTAAGGTCATATGGTAGTGATTGTCCGGTCAACGCATATTCGTATGACTTGATAACTTGGTAATCGGTGGCGGTGAGTTCGGACTTAAGGCGGTTGATTTCGGCCACGATTCGTTCGGGACTGTTGTCGATAGTTTCGTAGTATCCGACAATCTGAAAGCCTTCATCTCGATAGCGTAGTTCTTGGGATTGAAATTCGGATAGCCGCACCGCCTGTGGTTGTTCCTCCACATAAATTTTAAATCCATCGACAACCATTTGATTGATCAACTCCCGATCCTCATTGTCGGCATAGGTGGTGATGAGGTGTCCGTTTTCTATTTTGGCAAGTTGCATACTTAGAAGAATTTGGAGATTAAAAAGACGATAAAAGTAAACCCACAGTCGTTCGGCGAAGCATCATCTGCCACATAGACATCAAAATAAGACGATGTCCGTGCCATCGTACAGGCATAGGCCCCCACGTTGGAGTTAGCTGTATTGGGCCCGTCGGGGAAGAACATCACGGCATAGTCGGAAGCTCCATAAAGGTAGTTTGTGTTTGAAAAGGATATTCGGTATCGTCCCTGCGATTGCCTGTAAGATGAGAGATAGCCGCCCATATATGAAATTACCCAGCTACTGAGCAATGATCCGGAGGAAGATACTCGCCCGGCACAAGTGAGTCCGCAAAACACATTGTTGGATCTAAATGCCGAAGCATCCCCCTGCAGAAACATTCCGGCTGTTGCGAATATCGAATTAAACTTATCCGTTCCCGAAGATGTGCTTTGCGAGGCGGAGATGTCTATGTATAATCCGGTTTTGTATTTACCCGTATAGCTGTTGGAGTACGATTGATAGATGTAGTTCTGTGCGATGGTTTCGGGTTGACTCCAGGGCAATATCGGTACGGAAATGCCTGCTCCTTCAGAGCCTTGCTGAACGATACCGTTGTAGATAGATATGTTGGAAGTCGGATGTTTTACCATCACACCCGAACCCTGTCCCATATAGATACCATCCGATGTCGTTTTGATTTCTACAACGGGGTAAGATTGTTTGCCATCATAAAACGCCAACGCATTGTTGTATTGTGTAATCTCTACCCGTTGACCGGAAGTAGCGGTTCGTAGATTCTTAACACCTAAGTTTTCAATATAGGCGAGTTCGGCCAACAGAATGCCTGTGGCCACGCTGTGAAATTCACCACCGAACGACTCCCAATTGGCGGCATTCCACGCTCCGGCAACACCGTTTGTCCCCTTGTAGATGTAGTAGCTCGAACCATATTTGACCACATTGCGTTGGTTGGCAGTGTTGAAATAGGTGGTGGTCGATGAGAATACACCCCGATAGATTAATGTTTTGGCGGCATTGGAGATGGCGGCATCGTACTTTTCGGTGTCGTTCATATCGTAAACCGTTGATGATGCTACATACCACGTTACGGGAGCAGCACCGCCTGATAGGTAGTAATGATTGATTGTTGAGAAAGTTCCCGATGTGCCGCAAACTACTCGCCACAGATAGATTTCATATTTACCTGTGCCTGCCATTGGAGTCAGGGCAACGGTTGTACCTCCGTTGCCATAAGCATTGTGAGCATTTTGCATCGTGTATCCGACCGGAATTTTGGCTATAATCCGAGATACAAATACTCCATTGGCACGACTATTAACAGTTTGATAATATCCTCCGTGTCCGGGTGATGCCGCCCCGTTTGTTATAATTTGCAAACAATATCCCGATGTGCTTGGGCAGTCGGAAGGGCTCGCAATACGAGAAACAGTGACATTTCCATTACCAGCATTATTATAGATACTGCAACTATTCGCTCCGACCAAGAATTCAGGGTCACGAAAAATCATCCGTCCGGTGATTGAATCGCCGATATCGCCCTTGTCGCCCTTATTTCCGGTATTGCCTTTCTCTCCGCTGATCCGCACAGCTCCACTCCACGAAGTTGGTGTGGTGGCAGGTGGCACGACTGTTCCGGTTCTCATCCACAGGTATTCACCTGTTGCAAGTGCCGGAGGTGTTACCGCCCAACCCGATGTCGGGGCTGTGGTTGCCGAAGTGTTTTTGGTAAAGTTGTAGACGGTGTATTGTCCGTCTTTTCCGTTAGAGCCATTCGAACCATTGTTACCGTTTGTTCCGTCAATCCCCGTAATCCGCACCGGAACACTCCATGCGCCTGCCACTCCGGTTGCACCGTTTACGGTGGCTTTCGACATCCACCACACACCCGTAGCTGTCGGAGCATCTACCCAACCCGAAGGCAAAGGAGCTGTTCCTGTTGGCTTGGCAGGTTGGGTGGACGAGGATTTGAAGACATAGGATGTCCAATTCCCCGTTGCTCCGGGATCGCCCTTCTCTGCGATATGAACTGTTATTTGTCCTCGTGCGATTACTGGCATGACTATTTCTCGATTTCTACGGTAAATGTTGCCACTACACTCACCTCATTACGGGTAACGGTAATGCTACGCCCTGTCTTGATGCCCGATGTTCCCCATGCGGTATCCTGAACACCCAGTTTATTGAACTTGCGCCATTTGCAGGTGGTTCCGGTGAAGAATGAATCCGGCAGTAACGCTCCGTTCTGCCAACATTGTGTCGTGAGAGTCGTAGAGGTCAGTCCCGAAGTGAGGGTTGTGCCTTGAGGCGTGGTTATCTCTACTTGATATGGATCACTCATATCGGCAAAGGATATAATATCCGAAACAGAGGTGTTGTACGTTCCGCTTGCGACATCGGTGTCCTTGATTTCGCATTTGAACGACTCGAAGTTTAGCACCGCCGCTTCGGGAATGGTGATCTCGTTGGTGGTGTATCCCGTAATGCCTTCGGCATTTGCCGAGGTTATTTCAGTCCAAGTGCCGCTTCCGAGTTTAAACCACTTGTAAGTTACATTGGTATTGTCGATGGTCGAACCTCGCCACATATCGCAGTGAGCCTTGAGCGATGATGCCGAACCGTTTTTGAATACCGTGCCGAGCGGAGCATAAGCAATGGCGCAGATCAACTGCCCGGCATTGATGGTCTTAGTATAGGTGATGGATGTTTTGGCTTTGGTTTCGGCAGTCGTATCGGGATCAACATAGATTACCTCGCACTCCACCTGCAGTTGATTAACCGCAGTCATATTGTTTTTGATGGTCAAGGCATAAGGCGAAGCGGTTGCTGCCGTTGCTCCGTATGTTGAAAGTGTGGTCGAACCGTTAATCTTCCAAACGGGTACACCTTTTAAACGGCTTACTTGATTGGTCGCCACTCCGGTTACATACACTTCAGGGGTAATCACCAGAAACGGCGATACCGTCCAATTCGGTACATAGCTTGAGTTTTCCTTATTGAAAATCTGTGTGGTGGGAACATTGCTTCCCAAGTAGAGATTGATGGATTTACCGTCCGACAAGTCTACAATCGTAATCTGACCTCTTGAAATGACTGCCATAATTAATCCAGATTAAAGGTTTCTTTGATTCTATCCACCATATCCAATCGCTCCCAGCCGAAAAACTCCACTCCTTTAATTGCATAGGGCTTTCTGCCAAAGTGTCCATACGATGCGGTCGGCAGATAGATTGGGTTCTTGAGTCCGAATCGTTCCACAATGGCCGCAGGACGCAGATCAAAGAGTTCCGAAACCACCTCGGCAATCTCTGCATCGGTCAACTCCACCTTTGCCGTCCCGAATGTGTTTATCGAGATGCTCACGGGATCGGCCACGCCGATGGCGTATGCCAACTGCACCTGCACTTCATCGGCTACACCTGCCGCCACAAGGTTTTTGGCAATGTGTCGGGCCGCATAAGCCGCCGAGCGATCCACTTTCGAGGAGTCTTTTCCCGAAAACGCACCTCCACCGTGAGCTGCGCGACCGCCATAAGTATCCGCAATAATCTTGCGGCCCGTAAGTCCGGTATCACCTGCGGGCCCACCGATCACGAATCGTCCGGTTGGGTTGACAAGCAGGCGGTAGTCATCCTGGAATAGTTCGGCAAGTTGCGGATCTTTTGCCTTAACCCTCGGAATTAGATGCTCTGTGATGTCATTCAGAATATCGTATGCCGAAACGGTATCATCGTGCTGTGTGGAAACCACAATCGTATCAATCCGAAGCGGTTTGCCATACTCGTTGTACTCAATCGTTACTTGGCTTTTGGCATCGGGGCGTAGGTAGGTCATCACTTTGCCCTCTTTGCGAATGGCATCCAACTCCTGCAACAACAGATGCGACAAAGCGAGTGTGGCAGGCATAAAATCTGCTGTCTCGTTTACGGCATAGCCGAACATGATGCCCTGGTCGCCTGCACCCTGTTCCTCCTGCTCTACACCTTGCCTGATATCGGGTGATTGTTCGTGAATAGCGGACAAAACTCCGCAGGAATTCGCCTCAAAACCATACTCGACATTGATGTAGCCAATATCGGCAATGGTTTTGCGAACGGTTTGCTGAATATCCACATAAGCATTGGACTTAACCTCTCCAGCAACCACGACCAACCCTGTGGTGCATAGTGTTTCACAAGCCACTTTGGAGTCGGGATCTTGACGCAAAAACTCATCAAGGATCGCATCGGAGATTTGATCGGCTACTTTATCAGGATGTCCTGCCGATACGGACTCAGAGGTAAAAAGGTAATTTCTCATTCTGTATTATTGTTATCGTTAATATTCACTTCACACTCAAAGGTGGCTCTGCGATATACATCCTCGTCACTAATTACCACCGACTTGCCTGTGCCTTCGTGCTGCTGACTCCACACTGCATCACCTTCGGGATTATCCGATACCCGAAACCAATTGAAAGCATTGTCGGGCAATGTATCGGTGATATTCTTTGCCCCTTTGAATACCTTGGCTCGCAGCATTGTGGCAATATCGCCGTTGATAAAGTTCGAACCATTGCTCGAATAGATCTGTACCGAATAGGCATCCTCGCCATCGTAGAGCTTGGTAATGGTGATAATATCGTAGTAAACTCCGCAGGCAAGGTAGCGCAGGGTGAGTGTGCGCTTCTCCCGCCATATTTCCGAATCGGGAGATAATTCAAAGGTGAGCGACCCGCTGTCGGGAATAGTCATCCATTCCGATCCGTTTTTGTATTGCCACGCCCGTGCATCCTCTGGAGAGGTGATACCGAGTTCGGTGGCAGTTAGTGTGATAATAGCAGGTTCGGGAATATTGTCTTTGTAACGAAACACCTGCTCACCCTGCACCGATACTGCTCCCACAATCCAATCTTCACCCGTGTCGGGGTTGCGTTGTACCAACCGTCCACAGATATAGGCGTTTTCGAGTAAAGCTCCGTAGCCCTCAAGTTGCCCGAAAACAGGATGATTAATTTCCGAGAGGTCGCCAAGTTGTACCTTGATATTGCGTTGTTCGATCTTATCGTCCGTAACCTTGTCGATGATGCGGATAAACTTATGCAGACCATCGAGATAAATCGAGCCTTGTCGGTTGGGATTGGTTTTGTTGCCCTGCCGAGCCAAGGTCATAAACCGTTCGGGAAGAACGCCATTGAGCGAAATGCAATCGAAATGGATGTCGTCGATGATTCCCGTCACTTCGAAGTAGGCGGTTTTGAATCCGGTCGGTTTGCCGTTCTCATCCTGCGTGTAAAAAATACCTCGCAGAATATCCTTATACTGAAAGTTGATCGTTACCTCACCCGGCTTTTCCTTGAGCGTAATGAGAAAAACGCCATCGTCATCATCCAATACATCGTCAATCACTCCGGCATCGGTCACCCAAAACTCGTTTCCGGTGGCGGTGATGCGGTTGTATTTGAGTTCGGGAACTTCGAGATACTCCTCGATGCTGAGGTTCTTCATTCGGGCATTGCCCGTCACACGCATATCTCCGGTGATCGTGCCGCCTGCCTTGTCGAATTTCTTTTCCAACTCACCCGGCAGACCGTCCACCTCCTCCAACGGATGGATATGTTTCTCCGTTCCGATCGCCTTTTTCAGCTCCGCACCCGACATCTTGAGCGTAGCATCGGGATCGAGCGAGTCCACCACGAACTCGAACTGATCGAACCCTTGCTCGATCACCGATTTGGCACTTTGCAGGTCTTTTATGCGTACTCCACTCATTCTTTATCAATTAGATGCGTGAAAGTACAGGCAGATTCATTAACTTTGTGGAAACTTTGTCTCGGTTATACTTATGAAAAAAAGATTTGAAGAATGGATTAAACGAGTAGATATGGCTTGTGAAGCTATGGAGCAGGTCGGTCAAACATATAATGGAGCTAAAAATGTTCCAAAAGAGCAATTTGTATTTCTTGATATTCTAAAGAGGATAAAAGCGAATTTGCGAGGTTGTAGAGATATGTTATTCGAGTTAACTAAACTCGATCCTGAAAAGGATAATTTTGAAAAGAAAATACCTCTATCTATTTTGCTACGATCATGCCTTGCAGATGCTATGGTGGGTATGTATTTGGCATCGTTAACCAAACAGGAGTTTGCAGAAGAACTTGATGTTATAAATCTTGACTTTGTACGGTATATGGGATCAATGATTCCATTGGAAGTAGAGTTGTATAACCGTCTGTCAGGAAAAGAAATCAATTTTCAAGAAGAGTTAGATATTAGGTATGATGGCTTTTCTCAATTCTTATCGTCGGATAAAGGAAAACCGTGGACATACAATAAGGCATCAGTATTTAGAGCAGATAAAACGAATGACAAGAGAGTCGATTTTCCACTTATACGGAAATACTTGATAGAGAGTGAGGTGGAGACACAAGCCTTTGCTTATATGTATAACTATTATCGTTACTACTCACAATACGAACATTTCACTTCCATCGGCAGAGAAATTTGGAGTACTGAATTTGCGGAAGAGATTACCCGGATGGAGATGTCTTTTATTTCTGTAATACATTCTTGTTACCTCATTGCTAAAAAATTACCAAAAGCTACGGACGATTTATTGAAGCCATTTGTGGTAGTTATAAACTCCATTGTGCCATAAGATTTTAGTTATGATTATGTAGAATAAATTTCGTTCAAGACAAAAATATTTAGATATGAATAATCATTTCCCTGTTAATATATTGCTTCCAGATACATCAAAACTTTTCGAAGTTCTGTGTGATAAATATGAATTAATAAATAACTTCAGTAATGGTTTAAGCAAGAAATTAGAACTTGTGTGTACAGATGATTATCTTGATAATTATGCAGAAGTTAAAAAGCATTTTGATGAAGATAATAACATATACTATAAAATACATATATGGGATAATTATTGTCAATTTTTATGGTCGCTTTGTTATGCTTCTATGGTTGCTATTGACGAATATATTATAAAACCAACGCTTGAACCTAACCATCAGATAGATCATAATAAAACCGAAGTCGGATATGATATTTTTATACAAGGGATGAGCTTATTCCAAAAGAACTTGGAACATCGTGCCAATAGAGGTGTGTTTTTTAATCTTCCAAACCCTGTCAATAATATTGATGATAAGAATGTTCTCTCCGCTAACTTATTATTTAAAGCCAGTTTATGTTTCGTGCTGTTTCACGAATATCAACACTTCAATTTGGGACATATGGAGAAAACCAATGATATTTCGGATGAATATGATGCTGATTATAGTGCTTTCTTTTCAATGTATGAAGATACAATCTTAGAGCAAAGGAAATACCTATCATTAGGTATTGTTATTGCTTCTGGGTCGTTAATTTTTATGGATAACACAGCAAAAGGAGATGATTCTCATCCTGATCCTGACAATAGGCTTCAAGTACTATTAAATAATATAGAAAATGAATTAGATCCTCAAGGTGTAGATTATTGTTATTGTATGGCAACAACGCTATATAAAATGTGGGCTTTTTATTATCGCTTAGAATTAATTATTCCAAGTATGAACTTTGATATTACATATAAAGAATATTTTAGTCAGATTCTCGAAGCATTTAATATATACAAGCAAAATCTCACCCACCCAACACATCAATCTTAAAATTCTCTTTACCGAGCACATATACCAAATCCCTGCCCTTAGCTGTCAGTTGACCGCTGAGGGCGATTTGTATATTCTGAGAGCCTCGACCGCCGGACATCATTCCTTGTAACTTGGATAGCGGAGCGATCACCTCCGGGTCGATACGAGCGTTGGGGTTGTCGCCCACCATTGCATACGTTGGCCCGTAAGCAAGTCCGCCCTTGGCAAGTTTCGGAGCGTTCTTTTGGGCATTCTTGTTAATCAGTGCGGTCATCACGGTCGCAGCAACAACCATTGCCGCACCGATGGCAATCGCCGCCCAGGGATTGGCAAGCACTGATTTGAGTGCCATTTTGAAAGCAATAATCATCACACCGAACTCGATCAACTGTGTACCTATCTGCTTGAGGAAACTCGCCAACTGCAACAGAATCGCCTTCATCAATCCGTCAAAACCCAAATCTCCGGCAATGATCTGCCCGATGGCTTCGGCTGCCGCTTCGATACTTCCGGCGATAAAATTACTCAACGACTCATCAAATCCCTTCATCACCTCACTCACCTTATCCGAAACTAATGTAAGAGCTTCTGAAAACTTCCACCCTTTGGCAACCAGAGCCTCTGTGTATTTGCCGACAATGGCCTCGGTCTCCATAATGGAGGATTGCAACCCCGAACTTGTCACCTCCGCCCAACCATAGATACCATCGGTAACCGTTTTGCGGATCTCCATCATCTGTTGTTGTGCCTTGATGATAATCGGTTTCAGATCGGGCAATTTCACCTCAAGAGCAGGCATAATGGGTTTTACGGTTGCTGGCAGTATCGGTTCGAGTGGTTTTCGGTTGAGTTGTTCAGGCGTGATGTTCTGCAGGCGGTTTAACTCCTCTTTGAGTTTGGCAATCTCCGCATTGGCGGCGGCAATATCCTCTACGGTGGCATTGGGTAGTAGCTTTTTCTTCTCCAACGCCTCAATCTTGGTGGTCAGGTCATTGATGAGTCCACTGCCACGAGTGGTTTCGGTATTGACCCCCTTGAGGGCGTTTGCCATATCGTCGGCAATCTTCTTTGATTCCGCCTCGACACGTTGCCGCTCCTCGTAGGCTTGGGTGTTTCTGCGAATCGCCTCGGTCAAGGCTTCCTCCTCCATCTTGAGGTTGTCTCGCCGTTTGCCTTTGTTCAGGGCGTAGGTCAGTTTAGAGTAAGGAGAGTTTCCCTGCCAAGGTGACTCCCGTTCATTGACCTCCTGCAGACGCTTGTTCTCTTTGAGTCGTTTTTCGAGTGTGCCGAGCGATAAGCCCTCGAACTGCGTAGTCATATCCTCCTGCAACTCCTTCTTGCGTTGATAGGCATAGAAGAACGCAGCACCCAACGCCAATACAGCCGCAACGATCAGCCCCACCGGAGAAAGTAAGGCCGTAAATCCTGCGGCCAACATCGGCAGCATCTTGATAATACCCCCAATGCCGAATGCCAACGGCCCGATAGCGGCAGCAATTCCCGCTACGATAACAATCACCTCACGCATCTGCGGATTCATATTCTGAAGCACCGCCACCACCTGCGACAACGCTCCGGCAATTTTAGTTACCACAGGCATTAGCGTTGCCCCGATCTGTTCCATGAAATCACCCCATGAGTTTTTGAGCTGTTGCAATGCACCGAGCCCCACTTTGGCCGCCGCCTCTGCCTGGCCACCGTATTGTCGTTCCAACTCCTCCAAGATCAACCCCTGCGCTTCGGCAAGGCGATTGGTTTCCGCAAGGTGCTTAATAGTAGCAGTCTGCTCTTTGGAGAACTGAATCCCTGCACGGGATAGTGCCGTCAGATTTTTAACCGGATCGTTGAGTGCCTTGCCCAACTGAATGGATGCAGATTTCAGATCACCATCCAAGACGGTCGCCAGGTCGAGAGCCACCGCCTGCGTTCGTTTGAAGTTCTCGCCTGCGATATTGGTAAAGGTGAGTAATTGAGCAGTTGCGTTATTGAGGATAAAATCATCCTCAAAAAGCGTCTTGCCCTGTAACTCGCTGGCAAATTTACTCAACTGAGTAAACGAAAGTCGTGCCGCACCTCCGGTAGATTTGATTGCCTGTTCAACCTTTGCTGCCGCTTTAGCCGAATCATCAAATGCCTTAAGCGATACCACGCCCAAAGCGGCAATGGGAGCTGTCACCTTGAGCGACATCTCCTTACCGACTCTGTCCAACCGTTTGGTTAGCGCGTCCAATCCTTTCTCTATCTGCTTGGCTTTTTGTTGGAACTCATACGAGTCCGCTCCAATCTTGATCAGCAGGTCGGCTATTCTTCGGCTCATTTATTTAGAATATCATTTACCCGTTTTTTACGTTCTTCCATTGTTAACTCTTGTGGAATTGAGGCAACCTCTTCCCAAGGCAGAGGAAACATCTGCGTCATTGGTTGTCGTTCCTTTTTGTCAAGTTGAATGCAGGTGGCAACCCACACCGACCATCGTTCCCGTTCCCACGCCTGTTTGGTGCGATTTTGCTCCAGTTCATTCCAACCGATCCATGCGTAGATAAATTCGGCAGGAGTCAGGGTATTAAAATCATCGGGGCGCAGCCCCATTTGTCCGACAGCAACGGCAAACCATTTTTCGTAGGTTACTCGCTCTGACTCTCCATTGCTGTCGGCTGTACGTTTGGGTTCAATGCACCTAACTTATCCGTCAGTGGAACTACCGCCTCCATAAAGATTTCCGACACTTCAAGAATCAATCTCGGATTCTCATCAAAGAGATCCCATACCTCATCTTCGGTATATCGTTGTTCCGATTTATACTTTCTTGCCCCCTCGTTGAGTCCCGAAACCGTTAATGCCACAATGGAGTCGAGGCTGCCAAGCGAATCGGTCGTGGTCACCGTATCGTGGAAATCTCCGTTCTGAAGCTTGGTGAACTCATTGATTGCCTTGAGCCCGAAATGAATCGGCAAGGATTTGCCGTTTATGATAATCTCTTTCATGCCTGCGGAGTTTTAGGAGTTGGACTTAGGTTGCCGCTTCCGGTAAGCGAGTAGCTATATGTCGCATTGTCACCTGCAGGTGCGCCAAGCGAGAATGAGGTGATAAATGCTTTGCCCGAATAGGTTTTAGTCAGCCCTGCCATTGGCGATTTGATCACTACATCGACAATCTTCTTGCTCAGTACAATACCGAGAATATCCTCGGAGGTGTGGGCGTTCTCGACCGAATCATCAATCACCACCAATCCGTCACCATCTACCGACCACGAAATGTCGCCGGGCGATTTCTCTTTGCCGTTGGTATCTTTGGTTCGCAGTTCTTTGAGTTCCAAGTCTACTTTCAATGTATGCGTGGTGGCGTGGAGCGTGGTTTTCTCATCCACCAAGAGGATAATATCCTCGCCCTGTATTACTTTCTTTTCCATTTTTATATGATTCTGAATGTGAGTATATAGCCGTGAATGTTGTAGTCGGGATAAAAACCATATTCCGATGCCTTGTAATAGCACCGCTTGTCGGCAACTGTTTCTCCCTCCAGCGTATGAATCATCTGATGCTTCAACTTCTCGACCTCCGACATTTTAGAGTGATAGACCGACAAGTCAAACAGCGTGTTGTATCCGGCAATACCGTGAATGGTTCGTACCGGAGTTTCCTCCGGTGTTGAATATGCCGCATAAGGCACAGGCGTTTCCGCATCCACCGCTCCTGCTTGTATCTTATCTCGAAGTTCGGGGATTGCCGCCTCCAATTTGGCAATCAGCTCTTTTTTGAAATCGGTCATCATTTGACTGGTTTAAAATTCTTTGTTACAAATTTCTCTACTGCCGAGGCGAGTTCATCCCCGAAGATGGCTACTGTCCGCTCGTTGCTCTCCCGATAGGCTTGCTCCAAGAATGGATTGGCTCTTATGCCCTTGACACTCTTGACAAACACCTTTTCGCCTTGCTGATTCTCGAAGACGAGCATCTTGCCTTTTCGGGATTTGCGGACATCAGCAGTACCCTCGTGGATAAACTTGCCGTAGTATTGGTTGATCGCGCCCCTCTTCTTGCTTCGCTCGAAAACAGGCTTTACCGCTACTGATACCTCCGATTTGGATGCTTTGCGATCTTTGAACCGTACCACCCGAAGTATCTTTTTGAGTTTACCACTCTTGATCGGCACTTTCCCCTTTGCCGATTGTAGCATCGGTTTGGCAGAACCTTTCAGAGCTGCAAGGAGCATTCGCTTCTGCATATTGTTTGGCAGTTCATCCAATATTGCTTTGGCCTCTTTGTATCCCTCAACTTTGATTTTCAGCATCCGACTTGATGGTTTTGAGGTGTAGATACTTCCTGTGCCCCTCCTCGTGAACAGAGGTAATCTTCATATCCCTGCCATCAAGCCGGACAAACATTCCCGATTTGATTTTGTCAGAGTATCGAACTGTGAAGACCACCTCGTTCTCGTGGACAATACGACTGGCATAGAGATTCTCACGACCACCACTTTCTGTTTTCTGAGCGTAGAATACGCCTATTTGCACAAGTTCCATCGTCCGTTCGTTGTAGTCATCTCGCTCTTGGCTGTAAGCCATTATCTCAATCCTTGTGTCAAACATTGCCGTAAGGTGTTACCCGCCAGGGGAGCAGGAGCTTTTCTGCGGTGAGTGACAACTCTGAAACAGAACGGCCCACAATATTGTCCGATTCGTTGTCGTAGAGCGTTCCAAGTATCAGCAGTATGGCCGCCTTGATAGCAGGTGGAATCGTCTCTTGTGTATATGCGTGTAAATCACGATTCGTAATGTCCTCAGCTACACCAAAGGCCATCTCTAACTTTTCGGCAATGAGTACATCATCGTGCGAGGAGTCCCCAACTCTGAGATGAGCCTTTGCTAACTCTAATGAGATCGGCAACTCCATCGCTTAAGCATTAGCGTGAACCATCTTTTTGACAGGATGCGTTCCGGCATCCAACAGAATACCATCGACACGAGCAAAACCGAACAATCCGATAGATAAGTATTCAGCCAGGAGTTCGTTCAAGCGGATCACTCGGAAGTTTTTCACCATACGGATTTTGTACTTGGAGAAGTCGCCGAACAACATCGAGGCATTGCCTGCACCGATATTGGCAATATCGTCATTGAGAATGTAGCTCTTACCAAAGAGTGTTGGAGGCGTACCGTCTTTCGCTCCCTCTTGCCAGATATAGCGTCCGGTCGTATCCTTGATTTTCACCAACGACCACAACGTCTCACGGTTGAACATAAATCGTCCGTTACGTGCGTATGCGGAGTCCACCGATTTAAGCAGGTCGATAATATCGTCCAACTTGATGGCTGTGGCGGCAGGAACGGCATCCGATGCGGTTGCCCAATTGATAATCCCTTTCGGCTTACCCGTTCCGTTGCCAACGGTCAAGTCCTCGTTTATACCACGCCCGAAACTCTCGGCAAGCAGTCCGCTGAGTAGCGATTCCAAATCGAAGTTGCTGTCTTGCAACAACTCCTGCGATACCGGAACAATCGGAGTACGGTAGGTATAGGCTTTGAGCGTTTCTGATCCGAAGCTTGGTGCTTTCTTGGTTGATTGGTTGTACTCGGCAACCACCGTAGCTTTGGAAGTCGTGTCGTTTATGGTCGGCATAATCAAATCGCCTCCGGTCGAAGTGGTCAGAATCGTTCCGGCTTCGAACATTCCACCATACGCTTTGAGTGCAATTTCGATGTTGTCGGCAAGCGTTTTCGGAACAATCACACCACCCGACAATCCGGTAATGCCTGCACGTTTTTCGAAGATGGAGCGGCTTTCGGGAGTGATCTCATTCCCACCACGCATCAGGTACTCCATAAAGGCAGTGCGGTACTCCTCATCGGAGGGTTGGTTGGGACTCTCTTTGCCTTGTGGTTTGTGGCGGCTCTCATAGGTCTGTTCTGCCTGGCGGCGTTCCACCTCTTGGAATCGCTCCTCCTGCTCGACCACCTTGTCGGCCTTTTCGTAGTCGGACAGCAGTGTGTCCCATCGGGTCTGCTCCTCGGCGGTCATCTCACGACCATCGGCACTCTTGCGAAGTTCATCAATGGCGGTGTAAACGGTTGCTCGTTTCTCTCGGAGTTCTTTTAATTTGCTCATTTTCTAATCGGATTTTTGATTGTTTGAGAGCAAACTTACCCTGCGACCGCTATGCTTTACTGAAACTTTGTCTCGGTTTCTTTTTGAGAAGTATATTGTTAAGTGAAAAAGTTAAGGAGAATTGCTGAAATAAGGAGTTTTTTCAATACCTTTGTATATTACGTCTATTATGTGTAGAAATATGGAAGATATAAATCGGATTAAAGTAGTCTTGGTTGAGAACAAGAAAACAGGAAAGTGGCTCGCAGAGCAATTAGGCAAAGATCCATCTACTGTTTCAAAATGGTGTTCAAATGGTATACAACCATCATTAGAAACACTCGACCGTATAGCAAAGGTGCTTGGTGTCGACAGACGAGAATTATTAAATAAAAGTCAAGAGTAATCTTCATGGGAAGAAAATTAAAGTTTATAGATTTATTTGCCGGACTCGGTGGTTTCCACTTAGCACTTACTAAATTGGGACACGAATGTGTATTTGCAAGTGAATTGCAACCAGAACTTCGTGAATTATATAAAAAGAATTTTGAGATAGAATGTGTTGGAGATATTAATAAAGTTGATATAAAAAAGGAGATTCCTCAACATGATATTCTGTGTGGAGGGTTCCCTTGTCAGCCTTTTTCTCAAGCCGGATTTCAAAGAGGGTTTGAAGATGAGGAACGAGGCAATCTTTTCTGCAAAATCATGGAGATATTGGAAGAATGGAAACCCGAATTTGTTCTATTGGAAAACGTCCCAAACTTAAAGACTCACGATGAAGGGAAAACTTACTCAATCATTCATGATACATTGGAGACACTTTATGATGTAAAGGAAGACATCATCTCTCCGCACTATTTTGGAATCCCTCAACATAGAACCAGATTCTATATTGTAGGTCGTCTTAAATCTATGGGAGGCTTAGGTGATTTTCAATTCCCTGACCATAAAGAAAGACCAGAGTGTAGTATCGAAGGTATTATTATTCCTGACGATGATGATTACATGACTTTGAGGCCCGCAACCATTAATCATCTTAACGTGTGGCAGGAGTTTCTGAACTTGTTAGTGGAGAACAAAGGAGATCTTCCTACTTTTCCAATATGGGCAATGGAGTTCGGGGCAACATATAACTTTGAAGGAATAGCTCCTTATTATCAAAGAGCTAAAGATTTAGAAGGAAAAAAAGGAAAATTCGGAGAAGTTATTGAGGGCAATTCGAAAGATGATATGCTGCAATGTTTGCCTATTTACTCTCAAACAGAGAAAACAGAGAAGAACAAACACTTCCCTGACTGGAAGAAGCAATTTATTAGGCAAAATAGAGAATTTTACCTAAAACACAAATCGTGGCTTGATGAATGGCTACCAAAGATCAGGGGTTTTGAAAATAGCCATCAAAAATTTGAATGGAATTGTGGATATGAAGAGCATCCAATAATTCAAAATAAGATAGTTCAATTCAGGCCATCTGGAATTCGAGTTAAGAAGCCAACTTACTCCCCTGCGTTGGTTTTAACAACTACCCAAATACCTATATTTCCTTGGATACAAACTCCAAATGGTGAAACAGGTAGGTATATGACCCGAAAAGAAGCTGCCAAACTTCAATGTATGGACGATTTGAAAGAATATCCAGATACCATTGCAAGTGCATTTAAAGCTTTCGGCAATGCAGTTAATGTCGAAGTGGTTAGGAGAATTGGTGAAAACTTAATTGGCAAGTATGATGAATAACATTGATAAAGTTTCCATTGAGCTAAAACCTGGTGTTTATAATCAGTTTCGCAATCTGAACAATAAAGTTTGGTTTGCGATTAGTGAATTCGTTGACAATGCTGTTCAAAGCTATTTGAATAATAAAAACAGGTTATTGAAATCGCATTGTGAGTATCAATTCCGAGTCGTAATTACTGTCGATTGGGAAAAGAAAGAGATGTCTATTTGGGACAATGCGGCAGGCATTGACTCTAAGAATTTCACACGCGCATTTGAACCTGCAAACATACCCATCAACAATACAGGACTCAATGAATTTGGTATGGGAATGAAAACGGCTGCAATTTGGTTAGCTGATAAATGGACTGTTTATAGTAAAGCCCTGGATGAAGAACTCGAAAGATCCATTGAGTTTGACCTACATCGTGTTATACAAGAGGAAAAGGAAAATTTAAGTGTTACTTCAATACCCAAAAATACCGAAGAACACTATACCGAAATAAAACTTTCGAATTTATCGAAAAATGCGCCGACATTGATGCAAATGGATAAGATTCGCAAACATTTGTCAAGCATATATAGAAAGTTTATTAGAACTGGCGAGTTGCAAATTATCGTCAACAATGAAACGCTGAGTTATAATACCCCAGAGACTCTATTTGCTCCATTTTTTAAGAATCCGGATGGTGAAGATATTTTATGGAAGAAAGAAATCGAATTTCAGGCAGGCAAATATAAGGCTTCAGGATTTATCGGCATCCTCAAGACGATGAGTACCGGAGTAGATAACGGTTTATCATTATTCAGGCGTGGCAGGGTGATTCTTGGTAGTCATGATGAGAAATATCGCCCTAAAGTTTTATGCGGACAAACGGGTTCTCCACGTTACAAGCGTATTTTTGGAGAATTAGAATTAGAGGGGTTCGATGTGAGTTTTAATAAGAGTAGTTTCCAGGACGATGCAGACTTAGAAGAGTTTATGGAGGCTATCAAAGATGAAATATCGTCTAAAGAGTTTGATCTCTACAACCAAGCGGAATACTATCGTCAGAAAACCAAAGATGACAGTAAAAATATAGCGAAAGGAATAGTTAAAACTCTAAAAAAGGAGTCTCAGCCACGAGAACTGACAAAACGAGTACAACAATCCTTTAGAGATCTCCCAAAGCAAGAAGTTGACGATACTGCATTACCAGTAAATAATTCGGAAACATTAGACACTTATGTGGAATCATTCGAGTTCGACAATGAACACTATACATTAAAAGTCGACTTGATAAACGAACCCAATGTTTCAGACTTATACTCCTTAAAAATTACACCTGACACTCTTTTCAAAAGTAAATTAGTGGAATATAAAATAAACTTGGCTCATCCATTTTTTATTCGCTTTGATAAGTTTAAAAAGGATGGAGACTATCAGCCAATTATTGCCATAATCAAGGTGTTAGTTATTGCAGAAATTTTAGCCCCACATAAGGGAACTAAAGGTGCTGGAAACATCAGATTAATATTCAATCAATATCTACAAAATTTATAGTGCTATGAGTGAGACAATTAAGATAGTAAAAAACGATACTGGCACTGGCTCTTTCCCTATATCACAAGGAGTTCGAACCACTGATTTGATATCTCGCCAAAACAAACTCGATGACGAAGAAAAAGAGGTGTTACTTCGAGAAACGACAGAGATCTTATCAAATTGTATCAACCCTATTAATACAACAGGATCTGTCACGAATCTTGTTGTGGGATATGTTCAGAGTGGAAAAACTTTGTCTTTTACCACTCTATCAACTTTAGCCATTGATAATGGTGTGAGAATAATCATTTATTTGGCAGGTATAAAGAATAATCTATTAGTTCAAACGACTAAAAGATTAAAAAAAGATCTCCTAACAGAAAAAGAGAATTCCAGACAGTTTAAAGTATATGAAAACCCCACTGTCGAACAGGGAATCCCTTCGAAAATAAGTAATGCTCTCAAACTAACTTATAAACCAGCAATACTTATAACCGTATTAAAGCATACTAAGCACATTGATGAATTAACTCGTATTTTCTCAGATATTAGTATTAAGTCTGAATTGGGAAATAATGGAGTATTAATTATTGATGATGAAGCAGATCAGGCAAGTTTGAATACCTATGCACGTAAGAACAGCAAAGCTCCTGATTGGGCTGATGATGAATTCAGTTCCACATACGCAAGTATATTGAGATTGAAAGCGGCACTACCCAATCATTCTTATATTCAATACACCGCAACTCCACAAGGGCCATTATTGATCAATTTAATGGACTTGTTATCACCTAAACATCATACGGTACTAACCCCAGGAAAAACATATACGGGTGGTAAAACATTTTTCTTGGATAATCCCGATTTAATTATTTCTATTCCTGACGAACAAGTTCACCACCAGAAAAACAATAACCTTTCAGAGTGCCCGCAAAGTTTAATAGAAGCTATGCAGGTTTATTTGACAGGCGTTGCTATTTGGGTATTTATAGGTGGTCATGAGAATTTCTTATCCATGATGATTCATGCTGACAGAGAGATTGATGCCAGCCAAAAATTTCATTCATGGGTACGCAATCTGATTGATTCGTGGAGTGAACGTTTAGGTAGAGAAGATGGCGATCCGACCAAAACAGAACTTGTGAAAGAATTCCTAAGTAGCTACCAGCAGACAATTAGGAGGTTACAGTCGCCACCATCATTTGAGGATGTAATGGCTAATATTACCGATGTTATCAGGGATACAAATGTTGAACTTGTGATTCAAGGCAGTAAAGAGATTGCATGGAGCAATGCTGCTTCTCACATTTTGATTGGTGCAGATATGCTTAATCGTGGATTTACAGTTGAGAATCTATCTGTTACTTATATGCCTCGCTATAGCGTTGGCAAATCAACCGCAGATACGATTCAGCAACGTTGCCGCTTCTTTGGATACAAAAGAAAATACTTAGATATATGTAGAGTATATCTTCCTCATAATTCTGTTTTAGAGTATGTTGAATATGTTCAGCATGAAGAGATTATGAGAACTTGGTTGAAGGAAAAGGATTCATTAGAACAGGTTGAACAGGTTCTATTGCTTGATCCATCAATGAATGCCACTCGCAATAATATCCTGTCAACTCAGGTTGTGAAACATAAATTAAGTGGATGGAGACAATTTAATGCCATCCAAAACATAGACGAGAACACAATCTTCGTTGAAAATTTCCTGCAAAACCTATCATTTGTAAACTTTGACAACTACGGAACATCTGACCGTAATCATCGATATGCCAGATTGGATATTCAGACGATCATCGATTTCATCAAAGGGTTTAAGTTGTCCAATATGCCTGATGCATTAAGAAAATCTGCGACTTTACAGTATCTAAAATACCTTTCCAACGAACGAGGAGTTACGCACTCGTATGTTATACAAATGGCGCATGATGTAGAAAATGGACGAGAACGTTCCTTTAATGCGGATACAATGAAGATTAGCAATATTTTCTCTGGTAGATCAAGTTCTGTAAATGGCACTTATCCTGGAGATAAGGCATTTTGTTTTGAAGATGGTATTTGTTTTCAAATTCACAAGATCAAACTTAAGCATAATAGCATTAAGTGGGGAGGAAAAGTTTGTTACACATTAGGTGTGTATTATCCGGAAGACTTTGCCCATGCTTTCACCGGAATAAGTCACGAAGAAATAGAAGATGACAATGATGAATAGCAGTATATATAATCTTTTTTGCACATTAAGAGAGACGGCTAACACCTCTAACGACAGTTATAGTGTTAATTCTCTGCCGAATTTGGACCAGCATAAGATAGGTATCTCCACTGAGGGGTATCCTATGTTCTTTGTGTATTGCAGCGGTTCAGGTAGTGGAATAAATATCAACCTTGAACTAATTTCCATTCTATTTAATCAATCATGCATATTAACCCAAAACAATAATACGTATTCTGGGAATTACACCATCATATCATTGAAAACCGAAGATGTAGATATGCAAAAATACTTTTTGGATACAGTATTTATTGTTATTAAAACGCTTCCTTCTGCTGTCAATATGAGCCTTCTAAAAAAGGAACTGGAAAAGTTGATTCAGTTATTTAGTAGTTTCACCAAGCCTCCTGTTAAAACTATTCAGGGACTATGGGCTGAGTTGTTAGTTATCGAGCAATCACATGACCCAGAATATCTGATTCGAAGTTGGCATATAGATACACATGATAAATTTGATTTTAATGATGGGATTGATAAAATAGAGGTAAAAAGCACCACGAGGGAACGACGGATTCATCAATTTTCGCTTGGACAACTTAATCCGAATAATAGTTCTAAGCTACTGATCGCTTCAATATTAATCACAGAGTGCGGTGTTGGTAAATCAGTATATGATCTGATTGATTTGATCGCTCTCCGTTTAACTGATGTTTCTCTTTTATTAAGAATATCTGAGGTGATTGCACAAACGATTGGGACTGATTATTTGAGGGCCAGTGAAATATATTTTGATTATAGCAAGGCCATTGATTCATTATCTTTTTATGATTACAGGACAATTCCTTCAATACCGATAGATTTGATTCCAAGTTCTGTGTCAAACATAAAATTTGACAGTGATTTGACTATTGTTAACTGCATCTCAGAACATGAGTTGGATAATATGCAGAGCAACTTGTTTAATAATACTGTACGGTTATGGCATTAAAAATATACCCTTCGCAGTTAAAAGATTTATTCGTAGAGATATTCTCTTTATCGAATAGTTTTATTCATATTAGTGGAAGTCTGCCTTTTCTTATGGAAATTGCTGGCAGGAAATATTATGTGTATATAAAAAATATATCCTCAGCCTATTTTAAAGACAGACCAGATACGACACGAGCACAATTACCTGCAAAAGAAGATTTCAATGAAATCTCTAAATCCTCTATTCCATTTATCTTTCTTGGATATGATCAAATTAATGACGTGGTGGTTTGCTGGAATCCCAAAGCAGTCAAGGAAAGATTAAATGCAATGAATAATGTGTCATTTTATTCCCGAACTTATTTCCAGGAAGAAGTGATGACTGATGAGTTTAAGTCTGCCTATTTAACAAATGGAGATAAACTGATCTTATTCAAACGCAGAAATCTTGTAGACTTCTTTTTACATTTAGATACATTTTTCACTGATGATAGTCCAAATAAACAGGAAGATACTTTAATTCAAGACATCCAAGAATCCGGTAAATTAACTGAATTAACAGATACTATTGTTATAAACAAGATACTGCCTGCGCTTAAAGAAAATAGAGTTTTGGAAGCTATTACAATATGTATGAATCATTACGATGGGCAATTTAATGATATGAAGTTAAGAGATTGGTCTCAGTTAGTTCGAAAATTTCATAGCGAACAATAAACTCTACTATTTGAGTTTTGTTCCTATTTGTCTTGCCAACCGTTCCCGTGACTGACTTTCAGTAGCGAAGCGGTTGGTTTCTTTTTGTTCAGGTTGATTGGTTTGCAGAAACTCCGTTTTTCGTTGTTCCAGGTGACGAACAGATGCTTCGGTATCCTTATAAGCCGGAAATACAACAAGGGCAACATCAATCAGTTTGGAGAATTTGAGAATGGTGCGTTCATCGTATTCAAGTCCGTTTTTCTCATCGGCATAGAGCCACTCATCAGCCTCAACGATAAATTTGAAGGAACATTTATTGATATCGCCTCGGTGGACGAGTTCCAACATATCGTTGCCACGAGTCGTGTTCGGAGCTTCGAAAGAGAACCTGAGACCAATATCGTCAACGGACAGGTTTAAAGTGCCGCTTATCGTCCGGGCCAAAATATCATCCACATTGTGATTGAAGCACATAATCACATCCGAGAGATCGCAATCCTCAAAAGCCGACCGAGCGATTTTCTCTTTGAACCAACCCATTATCGGTTCGCTCCATGACTCGAACTTGGTGGCATAGCCTGCAATGGTACGACTGGCCGTACCTACTTCTCGTTGTTCAATATGTAAATCGGAAATCAGACATCTAATCTCGATTTCCTGCGGTTGAATTCTTTGGTTCTCCATTTATTGCGTTTTTAACTGGTTGCATATTCATCTGTACGAAATACTCATCACCACCCTCGTAAGCGTTCATATCTTCGAGTGAGCGGATCTCGTTGGCATTCATCGCTCCAACGAAATTCATATTCTTATAATACTCAGAACGGGTTTTGGCATCGCCACGAAGAAGCCCATTAAGTCCGAACAGGAAGTAATACTCATCAAACTCATCGTAGCGGAGCAACTTGCGATTGAACTCCTCCTCAAGTCGGACAAGGTATGGCATCAGGCAGTAAGTGACGAACTCCATTCCTTGGTGCTCAATATTATTATTGGTGGCACGCTCCAAGTCAGCTATCATATGCGGAGGAATACCGTAAATGGTAGCAATCTCTGTCTTTTGAAATTTGCGAGTAGCGATGAATTGAGCATCTTCGGGAGGGATGGAAATGCGCTCATAAGTCATACCTCCTTCCAAAAGTAAGGGAATATGAGCATTATGCAGCCCCACCGATTGCGTCACTAAATCTTTCTTGAGTCGCTGATACGCTTCGGGTTTGAGTGTCGAGGGGTATTTGAACACTCCCGACATATTACCACCTTGATTGAAAAAGCGTTCGCCATATTCTTGGGCTGCCATAGTTAGGGACAAGTTGTCCCGATGTACAGCTATCGGACTTTTACCCTTGATGCCATTTGTAGAAAGACCTCGCAGATGGATCAGTTCATCATTGGGAAGCAACTCTCCGTTATCCAATCTATAAAATAGCTCCTCGTTGGAATTGAGGATAGGTTCTACCTTTGCCGGATGGATGAGTTGAAGTCGGATTGGACGGGCATCTTTGCCTCGGTGAATTCGGGCATATCCATTGCCCCACAATGCACACGAGATCATCAGATGGTGCATCAGATCAAACCGATTGGAAAATGAGTTAGGGAGTTGGAGTAGCTTATGGCAAGCGTGAGCATATTGACGCTCCCGACCTTTGTCGGTACACTTGTAGAGATGGATCGGTAGTGTTCCAACCGTCTCAGACAGGATACGCACACAAGCCCATACAGCCGAGAGATTCAATGCTCCCTCTTCTGAGATATAGGGCTTGCGAGTCGCATCGGCAACCGTGTCTGCAGTGAGTGCCTTGTTTACGGCATTCTCAAATTCAGCAGATACAATTCGCTCTTCACTACGGAATATATTAAAGGGAAACCACCTCATCAGTTACTCATTTTCGAGCGAAGTTAGTGAGGTGGTACTGTGCTTTGTGGAAACTTTGTCTCAGTTGGTCGCTCTTAACGAACGATCCAACAATACTCTAAACGAGTCAAACTCTGAGTACCTGCGTTTGCCCGTGATGGCGATGTGGAAATCTTCGAGGCGTTCGTAGGCTTCGAGTTGGGTGTCATACAGGTTGCGCATACGGAGGTAATAATCAGCAAAACCCTCGGCAGAGGTGATTTTGCGGATTGCCGGATGCAACGGTGGGATAGTTGATAATTCCGATTCTATCTTTGCTCGTTCCGACAACTGGCGGTCGGAGAACTTCTTTCGATGCTTTGTCATACGCTGAATTTTAAAGTGTTAATAATCCTCGGTCGTTGTAGGGGTTAGAGTCATCGTTCGCCTGGTCGGTCATCCATTCGCCCAGAGCCATAATGGAAGCTACGATGCCATCTATTTTTTGAGTCGATTTCTCTTTGTCGGGTTTGATATTGCCTGCCGGATCGGTTTTGACAAGCGTGGACGATAGCATCCATCGCAACACAGGATTCCCGAAATGCTCTATTTGTTCGGAGAGCACCAATGCCTCGAACTGCTTTGTCGGGGCCGACATAGAGCCATAGCCCTGCCCGAATGGATTAAAGATCAATCCTTCATTGGAGAGATCGATAATTGTCTGTGATGAGTTCCAACGGTCGTAAGCAGTTGACTTCAAATTGTAGTCGGCTGCGATTTTCAGAATATCAGCCTTGACAAAATCGTAGTCGGTGATATTGCCCGGCGTAACTTTGACGAAACCTTGGCGCACCCAATGATCGTAATTGATATTCTCCTTGCGGATCTTTTCGAGCATCTTCTCTTCGGGTATCCAGAAGAACGGCAATAGTTGAAAACGGTTATTTTCATTGAATAGCAACACAAAGGCGGTGATGTCAGACACATTCGATAGGTCAAGACCACCCCAACAGTCGCAACTTTGCAGATCTTCAACCCGTGACAATCCGTCACACTTTTGCCAAACTTCATCTAAAATCCAAGTTTTTTCGGCATCCACCCAGAGGTTAACATTCTTGGTCATCACATTGCGTACGGCTTCGGGGCGGTTCTTGGCATCTTTGATTTCGCCTGCGAGGTAATTAACCGATAGCGATACCCCAAGATTGGGATTGGACTTGATCCACATCTTCGGATTGTCCCACTCCTCGTTGGAATCCAATGTGTAGATCATTCCGAACAAGGTATCGTCTTGATTAATGCTTCGCAGCACTTTGATCACATTATCCCGATAGGCGTAGCACGCTCCGGCTTTGTTGAATCCTGCCGTGGTGATGATAAACATCAACGGTTGCCGCCTGGCCCCGAATGCTGATTTAATTACATCGAACATACCGCTATCCTTGTGGGCATGGAACTCATCAATGATTCCACAACTTGGGTTCAGCCCATCGTGCGTCCCGTAATCGGAGGACAGAGGTTTGAACTGACCGCCTTTGAGTTCATAGACAATTGAATTGCGGTATGGGGTTATGTAGTTTTTTAGATCGGTGGCTTTCACAATCTCCACCGCATCGGCAAAGCAAATCTTCGCCTGGTCTTTAACGGTTGCTGCCGAGTAGACTTCGGGCCGGGACTCGCCATCGGCAAAGAGCATATAGAGTCCAATGCCTGCGGAGAGTGCCGTCTTACCATTCTTTCTGGCAATCTCAATATAAACATACCGAAATCGACGAGTACCGTCCGCCAACTTCCAACCAAATATGTTCCAGACAACGAACTGCTGCCAAGGTTCGAGGATAAACCTCCGACCCGCCCATTCGCCTTTGGTATGCTTGAGTGATTCGATAAACTTAATCGCTCGTGCCGCAGCTTTGCGGTCAAAGTGCCATCCCTTCTCCAAAGCCACTTCGAAGTCGAAAAAATATCGTTTGACTGCCAACTGCACAAACTCGCAAGTGAGGATCTCCCCACTTAAAACCTGCTCGGCATATCGCTCTGCTGTATGTAGTTTCTTATTCATCAATTTCTATAATAGTGTGTTAAACTTGCCGTTATCGGCAAAAAATGAGTGTTTGCGGATGTTTTTTAGAGTAAAACTTGCCGATAGAATTATTCCACCTCCTCAAATTCCGCAAAGTCATCTTTCGGAGTATCGGCATTCAAAAGTCCCGACACCCGACTTCGACTCGCAGGGGTAAAACCAAACTCCACCGCAATCGCTTTGGCATTGGCAAGTGCCGACTCTGCCACCTTGCGTTTGGGGTTGATAATCGTGGTCGTGCCGTTTTTGGTTTCGACCTCGATGGTTGTTCCCTCTTTCTCCACCTCGCGCATCATATCGTGGTAGAGTCCCATCTCTCGTGAGTAAGCGACCACCAAGTCCAGACCTACAAGTTCCAACAGGTTCTTGTGGATCAACTCCGTGCCGACCAACTCAAATATCTTTTTCGCTGTTCCCTTGAGTCCGCTGCGAGGCAGAGCCGTGATACCGTTTACTTCGGTCTGCTCAGTCATCCGGCAAGGCTGATCTGTGCCTCGCAGGGCTTTCACCTCATTGGGCAGCTTTCTTCGTCCTTTTGCCATAATATTATTTATTCACTTTTTTTGTCATCAACATAAAAAAACGCCTGAGTCATCGACCCAAGCGTTCTTTGATATGTTGTGTGAATTTGGTATTTAGAGGAGTTGATCCAAATGAGTGTAATTAAGCAACTGAATATCTCCGGCACTATTCTCATAATCTCCGGCATAGATAATTGCCTTGGGCTCTACTTTCTCTTTCACACCCGAATCAATCTGTTTCAAACCCTTCTCAAATTGAGAATTGTAGGTCATCGACGATTTGATCTCTATACCACAAAGGGAGTCTCTATTTTTTAGAATCAGATCAACTTCATTCTGATTGCTATCACGATAGAAGTAGAGATTACTCTCTTTGCCTCGATTATAGCGATGCTTAAGAGCCTCCATAACAACAAAGTTCTCAAACAAATTACCCCTCATTTTATCTCTTGATAATTGTTCTGCCGACTCAATTCCTAACAAGTAAGTCGCCAGCCCTGTATCAATAAAATAGAGTTTAGGTGTTTTAGTGAGCCGCTTACGTGAATTCTCAAAATAGGGAGGCAGAAGCATTACAATGTAGGAGGCTTGTAATACGGATAGCCATGAGGTAATCGTGTTTGAACTCACGCCAACTTCATTTGATAACTCGGAGGCATTAAATAACGAACCGACTCTTCCTGCACACAAACGAATAAACGTCTGGAACTGCATCATATCTTTTACCTGCAACAGATCCCTCACATCTTTTTCCAAGTAGGTCTTTACATAGCTCGGATATAGAAATTTAGGAATATTCTTTTCTGCATATATGGCGGGATAAAATCCATTAAACAGCAGCTCATCCACCGATTGATCTTTTGACAACTCTTTGGTTTCCGAGTAGGAGAAAGGCAATAATTCAAATACCGCTGTTCTGCCTGCCAAAGACTGTGTTACCTTTTTGAGCATCGCAAACTGCGAACTGCCCGAAAGCACAAACCGTCTTTTAGGATCGGCATCTACAATGCCCTGAATATAGGATAGGAGACTGGGAGCATTGTGAACCTCGTCCAATATCATTCCGTCAGGGTGTTGGTTTAAAAAAGCAACCGGATCATTAATCGCAAAATTCTGAATATCCAAATTCTCCAGTGAGAAGTAAGGTAACTCACTGAATATATTTTGCAGTAATGTAGTTTTGCCCGACTGCCTCGGCCCTGTAACGGTGATCACAGAGAAGTATTTTGCAGCCTCTTTTATTACAGTGGCTAACTCTCTATCTATAAATCCTGTTTTCATATTCTATGCAAATTTGAAGTAATACTGCAAATATACATAAATTATTCCGAAAATCAAAACTTCACACAACATATCAAAGAACGCTTTTTGAGTCGCTATTTAGTCAGGGCTGACTCAATCCCTATTTTTTCCAAAACTGCACGTGCGTGTAGAAGATTAAGGGTGCGATTACTTTTTGAAACGCCCGAAGGAATTTCGACCCCCTCCCCGTAGTTAATTCAGCCGTTTTTAGATCCATTATCAAAGAGTTACGAGCGAGTTTCGGAGTCAAATCTCTTTCGCTAACTCTTTAATACTCAAATCTCGAATGGATTAATTAATCCTGCTTTCATTCCTTTGTATCTCAAAGAGTTTACTTTTTCTTTGGTTTCGAGATTAACTCAGCTATAATAGCTCCCGGATTCTGTTCGATCAATCTTCGTCGCTGTGCCTGTTCGATGTAAATTCTTGTGGTGGCTGTGTTGGTGTGACCCAACAGATCCTTGATCATCTCGATGTCCAATCCCTGCTCAACCAACAGGCTACCGCAGGTATGCCGTAGGGAGTGTGCCGTGATCTTTGGATCATCAATGCCGATTGCCCGAAGCCGCTCCTTAATGATTTGAGAGATGGCCTGCTTGGATAGTCGGGTTGCCTTCTGTCCTTTGCGGTGGTTGAGCACCAATGGATCGTCCACGCTAAAGTTCCGGCAGGAGATATACTCCTCGAACAGTTCCTCAATGATCTCCGGCACGGCAAGAATGTCGTTCTTATCCAGTCTCCCTTTGCGTTGAATATGCAGCACCGTTCGTTCGCCCATTTTCTCGAAGTCCTGGATATTAATTCGTTGAACTTCGCAAGTGCGGAGTCCATTGGTTAGCATCAAAGCGATGATGAGTTTATCCCGTTTGCCGACAAGGGTACTGGTGTCGATGGAGTCCATCAGGCGGTAGGCATCGGCTGAGGACAACGGATTCTTGTAATGCTCCCGATGTTTGATGCTGGCGTGGATGCCTGAACCAATGTTGTCATAATAGTTCCTACCTGCACAGTATCGGTAGAACAGTTTTACCACCGTTACATAGCTGAAGTAGGTGAACTTACTCTTACCTTGACCTTGCAGGTGGTGTTTATACTGTAGGATATGTTCTCGGAGTGGAGTCCTGGGATCAACACCCTGTGCCGACAACCACCTAAACCACAACTCAATCTTGCGGCGATAATCCTTCTGAGTCTCCAACGACACATCGGTTTCAATAATCCACTCATCGACTATTTGATTCAGTTTTAGTGTTGTTCTCATCGGATATGGCTCTCTTTGGCTGATTTAACATTATGGCAACGATCACAAAGACTTTGCAGGTTGGTAATGTTGAGAGCCGCTCCGCCCTGGTTGATCGGCACAATATGGTCGGCAACCTTGGCGGGAGTATGGATACCCTTCTTCAAACACTCCTCGCAAAGCGGGTCTTGCTCTAACTTCACTTTTCGCAACTTACGCCAAGCGGTTGATTGGTAAAACTTCGTGTTGCTATACTTACGCCCTTCTTGCGGTTTGCGCTCTGCCATCCACGGACGGCGACACGTTCTTTTGATGTTTGGCATAGGTCAGAAAATTACATCGGTTCGTACTGGCAGATCGTGGTCTTCGGTCTCGAAACCGACAACCCGAAGAATTCTCGCATTGGGATAGCGTTTGCGGAGGTTGGATGCCACCACATCGTACTTGGCAAAGTCGGCAGTGTAAGCCGAGTCGCCATACTGCTCACGGTTTTTGCGGAGCGATTCGATCTCGTACTCGTGCCACTTCTCTATCTCGCCATTGTGCGTGGAGTATTTCCGGCGGCCATCCTCCAACAGATGGATTACTCGTTGATATTTCATGTTTAAACTAATTTGCAGTGATAACTTTTGAGTTTGATAAAGAGCTCCAATTCCAGCCGAACGATCTCCAACGTAGGGAACTGCCCACGCTTGCGACCTTTGACATATTTGGTGTGCATACGGCTGATAAAGACCTCGGCATCCCGACTGTCGATCTGCCGGGCAATAACTTTTGCTCCCACAGGGATATTCCGTTTGCTATCCATCGGATTCGGGAAGAACTCGTGGTGTTGCTCTGAATAATAGAGCGTGATGATTTCTATACCTTTCATAACTTTTCTGGGTTACCGCAGGCTTTCGCCTTTGAATTCAACAATACGACAGAGGTGTCCCAAACGGTCGAGGGTACGTTCACCATAGCGTTCCAATAACTCTTTCTTTGTCAGATTGGTGGTGGCGAAGATGGGGCGGTGATACCTCTCGGCGGCATTCATAATCAGATTAAAGCCCTCGCTCTTTTCGCCGTAGTCATTCACCAGGCTCTCTACGCCCAACTCGTCAATGATAGAAAATGGAGTTTTTAGCAGGTAGTCGAGATTGGTTTCGGGCCGTTGACCGTAGTAGTAGACCTGTGCCGATGGAGTCGGTTTGGTCAGTTCCTGGCTGTGAACGACCCGTATCCACCTGTTTTTCAACCGGAGCAACACGGGGATTACGCCCGAAATAATGATGCTCTTTCCTCTGCCACAGTCGCCCATCAAGAGCAGACCTTGGTCTTTGGTGTCGGTCATCCAGTCGATCACCTCATCGTATTCGGGCAGGTGTTGGTAGTTGTCGAACGTGGTATCCACCTCGCAAAAGATGGTAACGAACACTCGGCGGCACTGCTCGTGATTGCCCCACGACATCGGATTGGGTTCTCGGATGTCAAGACGTTTCTCCCTGACCATCTGTGAGATAATTTGTGATAATGTTTGCATATGACTATTTTTTAGGTTTTCCGAATTTTTCGAGGATGCGGTTTTTATGCTCCTCCGTTTCGGGCTGCTTGATCTGCCCGATATGTTGTCCTGAGGCAGATAGTGGTTGACCTCGTGGCGTGTATGCCTGCCGTTTGAGTTCGAACAGCCCCGCCCAGTTGTTAGCAATGCTCTGGTCGATGATTGATGAAGCAGTTGCGGAATTGTTGCCCGACAGGTTGCGGAGCATCGTCAGGCATTTTCGGATACCGATTTCGCTTCGATAGCTCTCCTTGCGAAGCCGTTTGTACTCCAACCAAGTGTGCATTAGTTCTCGCCAGGGTGGTTCGATGGTTTGTAGAATGGTATCAGTGTCCACGTGGGGCGCTTTTCTCTCTTTTTCTTTTTTGGCGCAACTTTTTTCTTTTTCTCTCTTTTCGGGGGATAGACTCGGAGGAGCATCTGCTCCGACCTCCATCGTTTCAAAATCTTCTTTTCCTGATTTTTCTTTATTACTCTCTGTATAGTTTAGTTTATATATAATAGTCGCATTTTGTTTCTCACTCTGAGACTCTAAATGCTGTATTCGAGCCTCGTTTACCACACTTTGTGTCTCACCGTGAGACTCTAACTGTTGTGAAAGAGAATAAATCGTGTAGAGACAACTTGCTTTTCCTCCCTTGGTCGAGAAGTCAATCAATCCCGCCTCACGCAACCGCTCTCGTTCCCGATAAATACTTGCGCGTGGGATCATTGTCCGGGATTCTATGACAGGCAGCGATATCGGGAGTGGATTTTTCCACCCCGAACGATTGGCGATAAACATCAACCCGTGCCACAACGTAATCGAAGCAGGGGTCAGCGAGTGAGTTTCGAGCCAATCATAGAACATCTTAATCTCTGCCATATAATTCATCATCTGCTTATTCCGTTACAAATTCGCTCGAACTCACTCATCTTTTTTCGGATAGATTCATTATCCTGTAAGACTCCAATATGGCACAATACATCGCGCTTACTGATCCGGATTCCATTATTAAAAGGCTTACGACGAATTCCGTAACGTTTACAGTCCCGATCCATCTGACGCATCGACTTTCCCATCAGATCCGCAGCCTCCTGGCGGGTGATGTAGATATCATCAGCCATCGTACTATCCAGGCAACGCAATTCCTCCAATGCCTTCTGCACCGAGAAGATACTATCCTGTAACTTGTTTATTATTTCTGCGTAATTCATACCTTGACACTTTACTGTTTCCGACTGCAAAGTTTGGGATATTGGCACACGCAAAAAAGGACGTCCGAGCGGACGTCCGATGAATAACCCATTGAGAAGTAATCACTTTTTCTCTTTAGGTGGGTAATTTATTTGGTTGGTATTCTTACCAAGAACAAGACTGCGAAGATCATCTAAGAATTTGGTTTCGCCACGTTTGCGGTCATACAGTTCACCTTTGATCCTCCGTTCTCGACCGTTGAATGAGAAGTTAAACATCCACTCAAAGGCTTGTACGATTTGGATAAACTTGGCGGGTTGATTATCAACACCCCTGAGAATTTGGGACTCGTATATTGGCGCGATTACCTCCATTAGATTGACAGCCTTGAATTCAGGCGCAAGATGGAGTGGGGATTTATAGTTCTTTTCGGTAGCAAAATACGTAGGATTATCCAACCTGTCTTGAAGCAACTGAAGTTCCTGATCTATAATGCCCAAAACAAATACTATACTCCTTCGATAGATTACGACATTTTTTTTTCGCCTTGTGTTGGTGTGTATACTCCCCTTGCAAGGTTTTCAAACAAATGCGAGTGTAGTTTAACGTTCTGTATATCGAGATATAATCAGCCTCTGAACTGCACACACCAATCACTTGATCGACAAACTCATCAACGACTATATCTAATTCTGATTCACTTATTTGAGGGTATTGATTATTGGTTATGATATTAACATATCTCGTATCGACTAATCTTTTCATATTCATTCAGTTTAAATTTATACTTGAAGTTTCATTACGAAAAAGCAAAAGAGACCCCGCCAACATTTTGGCAAGGTCTCTTTCGAGATTAGGCGGTGATTTATTTCTTAAGTTGCGTGCGACATTAAGTTTTTGATAGTTTTTCTATTCTTAGTTTATTGTTTAAATGTCTGCAATATTTATCTTCCTGTAACTTGAAGATATTCAGTCAACGAATTATAATAGCTCGTACAAGCTTCGGTATAGCCATCACTATTCTGCTGTACAAAGGTTTGTGCTTCGAGCAAATCTGAAAGAGAAGCTGTTCCTGCATTATAGTAATCGCGATTGAGCCGAAGATTTTCAGCCGAAGACTCAACGGACTTCTTCATCAACAAGATTTGAGAATAAGCTTCTTGTAAGGCACTCCATTTCGCTTCAATCTCTACCGCCATCAATTCCCTGCTCTCTTGACGGGTATTTATGGCTTTTTGCTCTTTCAGGCGTTCTCGCTTTATGGAATGTGAACCTCCCCACCAACCGGAAATCGGGATGGAAACTTTGGCGAAAACAACACCACCGTCTGTATTCTGATCTAACAAATCGTGATACAGATAACCCGCACCCACACCAACGGAAGGCATTTGTTTTCCAATAGCAATTCGCTTCTCCAATTTGGAAGCCTCTACGCCTTTATCAAGAAGCTGGGTTTCGGTGCGACGATCAAGACCTTCTTCCCACGAAATATAGTGTTGCAAGGGCGATTCAATATTGGCAAAGGTTTCGGAAACAATATTGAAGTTACTTATACCTAAACCCATTTGTTGCCCCAATAAAAGTTTGGAAACCCGCAATGCGTTTTCTACAGTCAGGCGTTTACTGGCAACCTTTTGCCGTTCCAGTTCTACGCGTAACAAATCGTTCGAAACGGCAATACCTGCATCAACCGCTCCTTTTACATCTTTATGTATGGAAGCCAACTGTGACTCCGACTCCTCGATTGTTCTCATCTTCTCCTGCAATGAAACAATCTGTCGGAAATACTTTTCCGTTTTCAGTCGCACTTCGTTTTCCGAAAGGTTGAACTGTAGTTTACTGACCTCTTTGCCCACCTCAGCCAGTTTGTTCCCGTTGACAATCTGTCCGCCAACAAAAACAGGTTGAATAGCAGTAATGTATGCCATTTTCCCATTTTTTAGTAATTCAACAGGCAGCGAAGATGGAATACCGAGAGCTATAGGATCCATTCCCATTTGTCCGATAATGCCCCCTATCGGCGAAAGGTCTATATCCTTCTGCAAAAGTCCGCGATTAGCGGTGAAAATGGTTCCTCCTGCCGATATTTGTGGGAAATAGTTTGTAAACGCCTCCTTTTTCATCTGATCGGCAATCTGCATATCCAGTTTGCCGTTCTTTATTTTAGCATTATTCTCCAATGCTATGTTTACACAATCATTCAATGTGTATTGCTGAGCTTTTGCCTGTGGCAGGCAAACAGTCGTGCTTAATAATATTCCTATAATGATCTTCTTCATTTCACTTTCGTATTATTTATTGCCATATATTTTCCAGTAAACAACAGGAAGTACCGTGACGATGAGGATGGTAGAGACGATAGTCCCTGCAAATATGACCACTCCCATTGGTTCCCAAAGTGAACTGCGGCTCAGTATCATCGGTATTACCCCCACGGCAGTCGTGGCCGAGGTTAGAAAAATTGGGGTCATGCGTCGCCGACCGGAATCGTATGCTGCATCCTTGGCCGTATATCCGTGATTGACCCGCAGATTTTCTGCGTGTTCAAACATGATGATGGCATTGCGGGAAATGATTCCCATCAAGCTGATTACACCCAATACCGAGGTTACCCCGAAGTCAAGTCCAGCTAACAATAATCCTGCGCTCACACCCAATGCACACAAGGAAATCGACGACAAAGCGGTCAGGGCAAGGCTTACTTTTTTGAAATTAACCAATAGGAAAACAAAAACGATAGCCAGTGCAATGAGTACTCCTTCTATTATCGGCGGAATGATCTCTTCTCCATCAAATTCCTCCGCTCCACCGTATTCCAGTGTAATATCGGCAGGCAGATTCGGAAGTATTTCTGTTTTCACGATTTTGTCGACCTTTTTCCGTACTTTGCCGATTTTGTATCCCCTCTTCAGTTCTGCATTAACCGACAAGGTTCGTTCTCCACACAAGTGGTAGATCTGTCCGTCAGTCCATTCCGGGGTCACATTAGCTACTTGCCTCAGCGGGACGGAGACACCCGGAAGAAGAGTCGTTACATACTCATCGCCTACTCGGTTGTATTCTTCGGAGCGCGCATCCTCATCCGATTTCAAAAAGATAGGCAAAGCATAGTCCTCTTCCCAAAGCGATGCCACTGGAATTCCTGCGTAGTGCATGGCAAGGTCGGCAGTAACCATTGTTCGGGTAATGCCAAGCTGAGAGGCTTTTATGGGATCGAGCTCCACTTTAATGCCCGGCTGACGGTTTTCAAAGCTGGTGTGCAACCATGTCAGCCCTTCCACTTTTTCCAATGCTCGCTTCAATTTATCACCCTCCAGCTCCAACGAGGCTTTGTTCTCTCCGACAAGACGAATTTCGAACGGTGTATTTACCAGTTGATAATCCAGTTGTCGGAAACGTATGTATGCACCGGGAAAATGATGGGCATATTGCTTGGAATATTTGTCGAGCAACTCCTCGGTCGATTCAATAGATTCTGTATTGACAATTAACTGGGCATAATTTTTTGCGGGGAAATTGGGTGTGTAAGTTACCTGAAAGCGAGGCGAAGAGCTTCCTACAAATGAAGTGACGGATTTGATCTGCTCGTCTTTTATCAATATGGTATACAAGCTGTCGCATATTTCTGATGTCTGCTGAAGCGATGAACTATAAGGCAGATATACTTCTACCGCGAACTGATCACGATCGGCAACAGGCAGCATTCTGACACTTAAGTGTGTAAACAACCATGCCGCAACACCAATGGAAGCCAACGCCAAACCGATAGTTGCAAATGGAAAACGAAAAGCCCAATCAAGAACACGAGTGAAGTGCTTTTGAGCAAATCCTAACGGATTAAACCGTTTTTTCTTTGTAGATGCCCGTTGCTTCAGTCCCTTTTTAATCAGTGTGTATTCCAGAAAAGGCATGAACAGCATAGCGATAGCCAGCGACACGATAAGGGTGATCGCAAACGTATATGGGAAGTGTAGGATAAAATCATAGATGATACCATCTGCTGTGAGCAGAAAAGGAAAGAAAATCGTACAAATACATAGTGTCGCCAATGCGATAGAACCGAAATACTCCTTTGCGCTGGCAATGGCTGCATACCACCTCGACTTCCCGTTATCCAGATTTTCAAGATAAGCATCCACCACAATGATTGAGTTATCTACAAGCATACCCAGTACAACAATCAAGGCAGCCAATGTTACCGTATTGATAGGAATGCCCACCAGATACATAACGGCGATGGAAATAAAAATACTGACCGGTATGGATATGGCTGAAGTAACCGCGGACCAGAAAGGAAAAAGCAGTAACATCACCAAGATAACCACGACGATTGATATAAAAAGGTCTTTCAAAAAAGAGCGGACAGAGTGATCCACCAGTTCGGGCTGATCGACAATCCGTTCCAGCCCCACTTCATCGGGTAGCTCCTTTCGGAACTGTTCGAGCACTTTGTCAACCTCCTTGCCATAATCCACGATGTTGTATCCTTCCCGCATCTCCAAAGAGAGAATCAAGGCTTTTTTACCGTTATGAGTGACAAAATCATTCGGTTCTCCGTATTCGCGAACTACTTTCGCCACGTCTTTCAGGCGGATGATATTGCCTTGCGGATCGGAATAGATAATTTGTTCCGCTATTTCATATTCGGCATTATAGGTGGGTGTGACATGTATGGGAAGGTCCAGCCGCGCATCTTTCACACTTCCGCCGGAAGTAGTAAAGCCTTGTGTGAAAAGAGCCGTCATCAGCATCCTGTGTGTCAAACCATAGGAAGCAAGTTTTTCTTTGTCTGGGTAGATACCAATCCGTTCTTTTTGAAATCCATAACGACGCAGGTTGGATGCCGACTCAATACGGCGCAATTTCATTTCGAGATTTTCGGCATACCGCTCCAGATCGCGGTAGGTCTTATCTTCCGATTCCAAGGCGAGCAACAATGCCGATGTGTCTCCGAAATCATCGTTTACCACCAAAGCCAATACTCCGGCCGGAAGTTGCATCTTGAATTGCGACACCCCATGTTTGATTTTCGACCACACCTCGTCTTTATTGTAAACATCGTTTTCCAACGCCACCATTACATACACGACTCCATCACGGGTTTTAGAAAAAGTCTGGGAGCGCTTCACCTCTTTGAATGTAAAGAGATATTGCTCCAGCGGTTTGGTCACCTGCTCTTCCACCTGTGCGGTGGTGGCTCCGGGGTAGACACCCACAACCAAGCCTTGTCGTATGGTTACATCGGGGAACTCCTGTTTAGGCATAACGAAGAGGCTGTATATGCCCAGCCCCGACAACAGGACGACAAAAGCCAGCACAAACTTATAGTAGCGCATGGCTGTTTCTATGATGTTGGATTTCCGTTTCATTGTACTGTGATTTTTGATCCTTCACTGATTTTGTGCCAGCCTTCGACAATGACTTGCGCACCGTCCTTAATTCCGGAGCGTATAACGATACCCTTGGCTGTTAATACTCCGATCTCTACCGGACATTTGACCGCATGCCCGTTTTCTACTGTCCAGACAAATTGTCCACCCTCATAGGCAGTCTGTACGGCATACGCCGGAATAACCAGCTGGGAATTATTCGCTTCGGAGAAAATATCAACCGAACATACCATTCCCGGCAAGAGTAATGGTGATGCCTCTTCTGATGGTTTGCATTTCACTTCGTAGGTGTGGGAGATGGGGTTGGCAATCATGCTTTTCTCCGTCACCACGGCTGTAAAAGAGAGGTTGTCCAAAGCAGCAACACGAACAGTGGCTTTCTGTCCTTTGCTTATGTGGGAGACTTCACTTTCAGGAACTGAAATTTTCAGTTTGATGTCTTCCATATTCAACAATGTCATCACCGTTACTCCCGGCATGATATTTTCTCCGGGATCAACCGTCCGATCTCCGATTATGCCGCTGAACGGGGCATACAATTTACACTCCTGTAAATTCTTTGCCGCTATACGCTCCATCGACCGGGCTTGTTCGAGCTTTGTCTGTACCTCTACAAATTTGATCTCCGGTAAGCTCTTGTTTTCATACAATTGATTTAGGCGCTTATATGCATCTTCAGCCTGATTTAGTGTTGCCAGTGCTGCTTCATGACTGCTTTTAAGGTTATCTACATTCAATTCCGCCAGCAGGTCTCCTTTTTTAACCTGCTGTCCCTTGCTAACATAGACTGAAGAAACCTGTCCTGCAACTTGAAAACTCAACGAAGAGGAGTAGTTACTTTCAACCACGCCTACGTAATTACGAGTTTCCTGTTGGCGGAGCATACTCGCCTGCGCAACCTTTACCGGAATCTGTCCGATATTTCCTTGCGTACTATTATTCTTGCATGCGGTGCAGAACAGTAACAGTACGATGTTTACCAAATATAATTTTTTCTTCATTGCTTTATCTTATTATAAATTAATAATGATTCTTTCATTTCCTGTTTTCCCTTACGGATAATTTTTTCTGCTTTATCATAATCAAACCCTCCGAATCTATTCATTGGAATATCTACTTGAATATCGGGCACATACAATTCAGCCATTAGCTCTGAATTTCGTTGTATCATTAATGCGAATGTTTTGTTTAGCATGGAGTAGAAATTACTATCAACCTCCTTACTTAAGGATGGAATCATCTTTCCCAGCCTTGAACCACTTTCTTTCCGAGCATTCTGCATACGCCTGATTCTATATTCAAAATTAGAGTCACCACGAGCACTGACATTAACCGAAACCAAAATATCTCCCTCAATACGTTTTACCCGATTTAAAGGCAAAGGATTTATGACACCTCCGTCGATAAGAACTCTTTCATTACGTTTTTGAGGCTTAAAAAAGAGTGGGATAGAAATGGAACTACGTATTGCATCGTAAAGACTGCCAGAACTAAACACAACTTCTTCATAATTCTTAAGATCAGTTGCCACAGCTGAAAATGGTATGGGCAAATTACTTATTTCAACATCAGGCATAATTTCCAATAAAGCATTCATTACTTTATCCCCTTTTACAAGATGATTCATACTGAGTGACGGATCAACCAGAGAAATAAGACTTCGTGAATCGGTAGAAAATAACCATTCTTTTACCTCGGCAATTCTACCTGCGGCATACATTCCACCTATTAAAGCCCCCATTGAGGTTCCTGAAATAGATGTTATTTCATACCCTTCTTCCTCAAGTGCCTCTATAGCACCTATATGCGCAAATCCTCTTGCGCCTCCGCTGGATAAAACTAAAGCTACTTTTTTCATTTTCCGCGTAATTCAGGTAATACAAAATGGTCTGGATGTCGAGCAGTTACACCTTTGTAACAGCGGATTAATTCCCCAAATACACGATCCTTGTCCGATAAATCCGTGAGAACACTCTTTACACCAACTTCCTTCTTGTGATAATCCATATAAGCAACTACAATCGGAACATTCGCTTTGAAAGCCATATAATAGAACCCGGCATCCCACCTCTTCGTCGGAGCGAATCCACCTTCAGGGCAAATGACAATATGCAGGTTCTTATTCTTTTTAAACAGGCTACTAACTTCTAAAATGGCATTATGACCTTTTACACCTCTAACCGGAATAGCTCCCAATAAGTGCGTCACCATATTAACAGGAAAAAAGAACAACTCTTTTTTGCTGAGTAGTTTATGATTAATGCCAACAGATTTCAAAAATAGCTTGCCAATAATCGCGTCCCAATAGGAAGTATGAGGTGCTACAACAATAACACTTTGAGGTATATCTGGAAATAGCCCTTGCAACCTCCAACCAAGCACCTTTGTTAGCACAAATGTTTCTATCATATTTTAAACTCCTTTTTTGTTGCTGCAAAATTAGGCACTTATCGATATATCAAAAAGGGCGAATATTCTATTAAAAAGGAATAAAAGACTTTTTTATAGTCAGAATATCAATTATTTTTGCATTTTAAAAGAATAAAATACTATTTGAATGGAAGACGCAAAAACTATCCAGCAGGTTGATTTCTCAATATTCAGTCGCATGAAAGACATTAATATGTATCCGAATAGAATAGCATTGTTCGAATCACTTAATGAGTTAGAATTTGAGGAAGAGCCAAATCGGATTCATGCTGCTGCACTGGCAATTTGCATTGACGGAAAGTGTGAAGTTGAAATTGATTTGAAGCACTATGAACTTATTCGTGGCTATGCAGTCGTAATAGTTCCAAATCAAATCATTCAATTTCGACAAATAAGTGCTGATTTCCGGTTGGTGTGTTTAGCTGTTTCAGAAGAATTGATAAGTGACCTCACCTATAAAGTGGAAAATTTGACGCAGTTTATTCTTACGGCAAAAGAGAACAGCCTGTTGATGCTTAATGAACAGGAAAACGCTCGTCTTATCAACTCATATATGTTTTTGAAGAGTAAACTGGAGTGTGAAAAGACAACCATTTTTCAAAAACGGATGTTGGAACATCTGCTCATTGCTATTTTTTATGAGTGCTACGAATTCTTCCAGCAAAAAATAAAACAAACAGAAAGCACCTCCAACCGCAAAGAGGAGCTTTTTAATGCCTTTATTAAATTGGTCATTGACAACCATCGTTTGGAGCACAGTCCGGCATATTATGCCAACAGGTTGGCTGTTACCCCAAAATATCTTTCGGCTGTAACGGAAGCTGTTAGTGGCAAATCGGTCAAAAGATGGATTGACGAATATATCATTCTTGATGCAAAAGTATATTTAACATCGTCCGATAAAACGATACAGCAAATTGCTGACGAGCTAAACTTCCCGGATGCCTCTTTCTTTGGAAAATACTTCAAGCGCATTCTGAAGATTTCACCCAAAGAGTATCGAAATAATAAAATTAGCGATTGATAAAAATAGATTGGAAATCACTTGAATGTCGACAGAAAGAATGTTACCTTTGAACTACAGATGCTAAAAGACAAAATGCGTTCTTTGATAGAGTAAAATATGGCTCATGACATATCGTAACCCAAATGTAACCCAAACCCTTTTCTGAGTTTGCAGTTTGCTTGCAGATAGTAATTTTTAAACACAAGGTTCGGGAGAAACCGACACCGAAAAGCGATAAAAACCTCAATATTTGGAGTTTAAAAAAGAGTCAAAATAGGGTGAAAAATGAGCGTGTCTACGTTTGTCTACTCAAACATGATTTGAATAGACATTCTCGTGTAACCACGCTGTAACCGAACCCTAAAAATAGCAAGTATAACCATTTGATAAACAAATAGGTTGCGTCAAAAACAGCTCAATTCCTCTCTCTCCGCAGCGTAATGCATAAAGAATCACAAACACCCGCACAATCAAAGATTGTGCGGGTGTTTCCTTGTATCGCTCCAATAACCGCCGATATACCGGGAACTCCGACCCGACGGACGGGATTCGGGTGGTGGCGGTTCGCCAGTTCCCGAAACGGCCTCCTCTCCGTCAACCGCATGCAGGAAGCCATAATTTTTTGCAACCGTACATCCCGTTCCTCGAAGGCGATACCGATCCACAGATTTTGTAAAAATCAGGGTTCCCGCCATATTCGGAATTATCGCGCAGGACCGTTTCCGCCGACATTTTACAGCCCTTTTCAAGCAGCCTAAGTGTCGGTCTGATAATAAGCGAAAGCCAGAAAACATAAAATGAAAAGATAAGATTATGGGGTAACAGGCCGCCAAGGCAGCGTAAACCAGAACGTTGAACCTTTTCCCTCTTCGGAAGCCACGCCGATCCGCCCACCCAGTTTCGAAACGATCGTTTCGAAACTGGAGAGCCCCAGCCCAGTGCCCTGGGCAAACGTGTTGAGTTTGACGAAACGTCCGAAGACTTCCTGCTGTTTTCCGGCCGGAATCCCGCAACCGGTATCCGAAACATAGAAATATAACTCGCCGTCGTTCCGATTCCGGTAACCGAAACGGATGCTTCCTTCGGACGTGAACTTTATCGCATTGGTCATGAAGTTGGTTACCACCTGCATCAGCCGGTTGGGATCGGTGTGAATAAGGTAATCGCCGCCGGGATCTTCGAACGCCACCTCCACCGGATGATCCTCCGGAATCCGCAGTTTCATGCTTTGCTCGATCCGGAAGAACATCTCTTTCAAATCCACATCCGATTCGGTAAACTCGAGCGTTCCGGCCTCGATCTTCGACAGGTCCAGAATGTCATTGATCAACTGAAGCAACAGCTCGTTGTTATTTTCGATGATCGTAATATACTGCCGTCTCTCTTCATCGCCTTCCGTATCGGCCAACACGCTCGAAAATCCGACAATGGCATTCAGCGGCGTACGGATTTCATGGCTCATGTTGGCCAGAAACGCCGATTTCAGCCGGTTTGATTCTTCGGCTTTCTCTTTGGCCTCGCGCAAGTCCTGTTCGAGCCGTTTTTGTACGTCGATCTGCAGCGATGCGCCGACCAGTTGTATCGGTTTGCCGGAAGCATCCCTCTTTCTGACGATGGCGAAACTCTTCGCCCACTGGTAATCTCCCTGTACGTAGATGACCCGGTACTCCTCCTGTAAGATATCGATCCGCCCCGCCAACAGGTCGGCATATGCGGCACGGATACGCTCCCGGTCGTCGGGATAGATCATGGAGTAATACTGCTCTTCCGTAACGATAAACCGTGATCCGGAACCCGACTCTAATCCCGGCGTATAGGAGAGATCGCAGTCGATCAGCCCTTCGGGGATTTCCCAAATCCAGGGGGTCAGTCCGGTCGCCTGCAACACCAGTTTATATTTTTCATTCAGCTCGTCCTGCTCCGCCCGGTGCCGGTCCATCTGAACAAGGGCCAGATGCTCTTCGGTGCGATCGATACAGAAAACGTCCCAAATGCTCTCCTCGTTGCTGCCGAAAACCAATTTGTCGTAATAGTGCTGCCCGTTTTCACCGTCGATGACGAATGAATGAACCGTCTGGTCCGTACCGGCCAAACAGGAGAGTTTGTCGTAGCGGGACAACATCTCGCTCAGCCGCTTACCGATGATTTGCTGCTGCTTACACCCGAACACCCGTTCGAATGCGGGATTCACATCGAGGAACAGAAAGTCTGAGGCAGGTCCGGAGGGTCCGTCGACAATCTGTTTGCGCAGGTAAATCACCGGCATGTTGTTTACCAGCATTCTGTATTGGGAAAGCAATCGGACTTCACGGTTCTGCTGCCGTTGCCGCTGTACGAACCAGCGCATTCTCATCACGATAGCGGCAACCAGCAACAAAAGTAAGGCCCCGAAAATAACCAGATGAAACTTGTACTTCTGGAAAAAACCCGGAGGAGCCTGGCTGTATACGGCATCCTTTGGGAAAAGGGCCGGATCGACTCCCTGGTGCACGAGATGGTGATAATCGAGATACGCACCGGGAACACCGCCGTCTTTCCAGGGAATATCTCGGGCCGGCTTGCCGCCGAGAATCTCCCGAATGGTGGCGCTGGCCACACGGCTGAACGAGATGGCGGGGATATAATATCCCCCTGCGAAACTTCCCTCTTCGTGGTCCCGGTCGGTCAGGGTGAAAATCGGGGTATGCGCCAGTCCGAAAATCACCCGCTGTACATGATCGTCGAGGTATTCATGCCTGTTCTGGGTGACGAACCAAGAGTAGTAGATAATCCCGATTTTGTCATCGAACCCCGAAAGCGTGTCGAGCAGTTGTCCGGTGGTCAGTTCAGGAGAACTGAGCGATTGAAACGCCAGATCCGGGAAGTGTTGGTTGACTGCCTGATGAACCTCGTCCCGTACGCGAAGGCTAATGTAACGGTGATCCGAGATCATCGCGACCGTATTCATCTGCGGCTGCAACTGGCGCATGAGCTCTATGGTCTCCGGAATAAAGGAAGGTTGTTTGAGAATGGTGAGGTTGTACCCTTTGGTCATCTCCGATGCGGGCACCATCGTATTGCTATCCAGGTTCCCGCTGAGCAGGTCCTCGATCGAGTCCCGCGAATAGCAGATTAGCGTCGGGACCTCTTTCCACTCCTCGTCAAAAAGCGGGCGGCAAACGAGCCAGCCGGGATCTCCGATGTAAATGACCGCCCGGGGCGGCACGGGATATTTCTCCAACAGCATTTCCCGCCTGAGCCGGGCATCCTCGGCCGTTTTCATCATCGGGACGAGCAGCTCCCCGGTATCGACGCGTACCCCCAGCTGCTGCACATCTTCCACCAACGATTTATAAAGCACATCGGACCATGCTTCGCCGAACGAAGCGGAGTTCAGCAACAAAACATAATTGTTGTCAGCGGACTGCTGGCCGTAAACCGATGGAAACAATCCGAAGAGGAATAATAAGATATACAGCCGCTTTCTCATAATTGCAGGCCGGGACAACCCGACGAAGGGAACCGGTGTCGAATTCCGAATCCCGAAAGGTTAAAAGTAAATAAAATTACGACACGGACAATACAGTGGGAAACGAATCTCCATCCAAAACCCTCGGATTTCCCGGTCTAGTTCTGCAAACCAACCCGGCAAAGCATCTTCAACGACCCGACAGGCACCAACGAGTACAATACTTTTAGCCGTTTCCTTTTTCCTGCACCTTTCATAGCTCACACGCTTTTCTATATTAACGGAATCCGACACGATATTTATATGTCTTTTTAAAACACGCGCCGGACACCTTTGTCCGTTTCCGGACACCCCTCATGTTAATCAATCGTCAGATTATCAGTCTCCAGACGAAATGGCATCCAGGTTGATAACAGGCCGTTGAATTCAATCGCCATCGTATGGACCGGGAAATATCAGTTCAAGAACTCCAAAAAAGAAAGAAAAACAGGATCATCCGCATCGCAACGGCACTTGCGGTTCTCATGCTGTTGTTTTTGCTGCTGCCCCGCTGGCTCGAAGGGAAGATACCGATCGAGCACATGCCGATCGGAACGGTAGACAAAGGACCGATCGAAATTTCCATTGCCGCGACCGGAAAACTGGTGCCGCTTTCCGAAGAGATCATCGTATCGCCGGTCGGCAGCCGGATCTTGGAAGTATACAAAAATCCGGGCGATACGGTACACGAAGGAGAACCACTGCTAAAATTGGATTTAGCTTCGGTAGAAACGGAATACCGCCAAAAAATAGACGAGAAGGAGATGATGAAGAGCAAAGAGATCCAGGCCGTTATCACGTTGGAAAACGCTTTGGCTGCATTGCGCATGGATCAGCAGGTCAAAGAGATGCAGATGAAGCAACTGTGGTCCGACCTGCAGGATGAAAAGTATCTGGACAGCATCGGGGCCAGCACGCCGGACAAGGTCCGCCGCGCAGAACTGAACTACGCCGAAGCGAAACTGAACCTGGAACAACTGGAGCAAAAGATCATCAACGAACAGAAAAACATGACGGCCGGCATCCGGGCGCAACAACTGGAACTGAGCATGTTCGACAAAACACTCGAAGAGAAGGCACGCCAACTGAAGAATGCGCAAATCCTGGCGCCCCAAACAGCCACGCTGACATTCATCCAGAACCAGATCGGCATGCAGGTTTCGGCCGGCGACCAGTTGGCGATCGTCTCAGACCTGAGCCGCTACAAAGTGGAGTGCGAGATTGCCGACGGACACCGGGACAAACTCTCCCCGGGGAACCGGGCGGTCATCATCGCAGGAAAGGCCAACCTGCCCGGAACCATCTATTCGATCACCCCCTCCATTACCGACGGAGTAATCACATTCATCGTCGTCCCGGAAGACTCTTCCAATCCGAACCTGCGCAGCGGCCTGAAAACCGACGTATATGTCCTCTACGGCAGCAGAACGGAGGTCATGCGCATCCCGGTGTTCACACAGCTGAAATATTACGGCCCGGGCACTTACGAAATTTGGGTGGTCGACGGGAGCAGGGCCGTCAAAAGAAAAGTCAAACTGGGAGAAAGCGGCTTCGACTACATAGAAGTAGCCGACGGGCTCTCCCCCGGAGAAAAGATCATCATGTCCGATATGGAGCACTATAAAAACAAAACCGAATTAAGAACCAAATAAACGAAAGCCATGGAACTGATCAGTATGCAAGGAGTTACGAAAATCTACCGCACCAAGGAGATCGAGACCGTCGCCCTGGAAGGGGTCAACCTGGATGTCCACGAAGGAGAATTCCTCTCGGTGATGGGCCCGTCGGGTTGCGGCAAAAGCACGATGCTGAACATTATGGGATTGCTCGATGTCCCGACCGAAGGGAAAGTGATTATCTCCGAACAGCAAACCCAACAGATGAATGACGGCGCGATGGCCGAATTCCGCAACCGGATGCTGGGATTCGTCTTCCAGAGTTTTCACCTGGTACATTCGCTCAATGTGCTCGACAACGTGGAATTACCGCTGCTGTACCGGAAATGCTCGGAAAAAGAGCGACGCGAACTGGCAACGTCCGTACTCGAAAGAGTCGGCCTCTCCCACCGGATGAAACACTATCCGTCGCAGCTCTCCGGCGGACAATGCCAGCGCGTAGCCATCGCACGGGCTTTGGTGGGCGCACCCAGGATTCTGCTGGCCGACGAGCCGACCGGAAACCTCGACAGTAAAATGGGCGGCGAAATCATGGATCTTCTCTGCAGCCTCAACCGGGAGGGCACCACGATCGTCATGGTGACGCACGACGAACACCTCGCGAAACAAACCAGCCGTATCGTCCGCTTTTTCGACGGCCGCAGGGTACAGTAACCTTTAAAAATCACGGTTATGTATAAAATATACATCAAACAGGCGTGGCAGATGCTAATGCAAAACCGGTTCATCAGCATCATTGCGATTCTGGGTACCGCACTGGCAATCATGATGATCCTGGTGATCGTCATGGCCGATACGGTCCAGAACGCCGACGCCGCGCCGGAAAGCAACCGCAGCCGGACTCTATACATTGAATTTTTTGCTAAACGGGACACCACACGCGGAGCTTTACATATGGGTACCCTTCCTTACAGCTTGGTCAAAGAATACCTCCTCAACCTGAAAACCCCAGAATTGGTCACGTTTGTAAACGAAGCCCGCTACGATTCCCGAGATTATTGCATTATCAACAGACAGGGAGCCGACAATTCATTCGATGCGATGACCCGCATGACCAATGACGCTTATTGGAAGCTGATGAATTTTTCATTTGTGTCGGGACGTCCTTTCAGCAAGGAAGAGTACGACGCGGGCCAACAGGTTGCCGTCATATCCCAAAGCCTGGCGACAAAACTCTTTCCGGGGGAGGATGCGACAGGAAAAACGGTCGACCTTAAATTCGTTCCGTTCCGGATCGTGGGTGTAGTAAAAGACGTTTCACCCGTATTCAAAGAAGCTGCGGGAGATGTCTGGGTACCGATCACCGCACAGGAGGATTACACCGAAAAGCAGCTGATCGCAATGCTCCGGCTACGGGACAAAGAAGATTATCCGGCCCTGCTCCGGGAGATCGACGAAGCGGAACGCAGGTTCAACCTGGCGAACAAGCCCTGGACGCTCTCCCTGAACGCACCGTACTCGCACCGTACCCACACGATGGGTGTAGACAGATATGTCTCTGAAAAAGAACGACAGCAAGCCATCCGAACAAAATACCGCAAATCGGCAATAATTCTGCTGGTCCTGCTGCTGGTGCCGGCCGTCAACCTGACCGGATTCAGCCTCTCCCGCATGCGGAAAAGAATGTCCGAAATCGGCATTCGCAAAGCATTCGGAGCCAAACGGCACGTCATCCTGTTCCAGGTACTGTATGAAAATATGCTCACCTCGCTGATCGGCGGCCTATTGGGCCTGATTCTCTCTTACCCGATGGTACTCTGGCTGCGCCATTGGCTGCTGGGCATCCCGCCGGGCGGTGAAGTTCCCGCCGGGACCATGCTGCCGTTACCGGTATTCCTGATGACTTTCTTGGTCTGCATCCTGCTTAACCTGCTCTCGGCCGGCATTCCCGCTTACCGGGCCGCGAAAATGTCCATTGTCGATTCACTCTACCAAAACGACCAAATATCATGATACGCCACATACTGAAAATCATCTGGAACGAACGCAGGTCGAACCTCTGGATCCTGCTCGAATATACGCTGGTCTTCTCCGTGCTTTGGTTCTGCTGCGACTACTGTTCGGCGATCCTGCGCACTTACAAAAGCGATCCGGGCATCGATATCCGCGATACATACCGGATCGAAATGGGATACAGAATCATTAAAAACACAGACGAACCCGAACCGGAATATGATCGTTTCGCCCTGACCATGACGTTTCTGGAACGGGTCAAACGACATCCCAATGTGGCGTATGTCGCTTTGGGACGTTATGCCATCCCGTACAGCGGCAGTGTCGCCACATCTGGCTGGATGCTCAACGACGAAAAAGGGACTCTGTCCGATTCTGCGGAAGTCGGTTTCCGGGAAAGATTGGTTACTCCCGATTTTTTCCGGGTATTCAATATTCCGATCCGTTCCGGACGCATGTTCCGGTGGCCCGATGACGGTGAAAACAAGAATGTCATTATCTCGACAATCGGTCCGGGAGTTTGCGGCATTGGGGAAGAAAGATTTCCGATCGACAAAATACGCACACTGTCCCAATGTCTCCCCGGCGGGGACGAGAATGTGATCACAGCAATCGGAACCACAGAACAAATTCACGACATCTACTGGGGAAAACCGATGAGCACGATTTACTATCCCTTGTCACGCGAACAAACGAGCCTGTATCGCAACGAAATCGCACTGCGCGTAAAACCGGGCACGGACAAAGATTTCCCGCAGCGGTTCCGCAAGGAGATGTCCGAACAGCTCAAACTCGGCCCTTACTTTCTCGCTTCGGTGAAGCCGATCAGCGACTACAAAGCCAAACAGGCCGAAGAGGTGAACGGAGAGCTCAACGGCGTCTACTCCGTAACGATCTTCCTGGTGATTAACATCATGCTGGGCATCCTGGGCACTTTCTATTTCCGGACCCAGTCCCGCCGCAGCGAGATCGGGCTGCGTATCGCACTGGGTTCCTCGAAACGGAAAATCCGCAGCCTGATTTTTACCGAGACCCTGTTGCTGCTTTTCCTGGCGAGCATCGTCGCCACCATCCTTTGCATGGCCCTGCGATTCGCAGACCTGATTCAAAGTCTGGGAATCCCGGCCATTGCCGACCGGTCAGCGTGGGGAATCGGAGTGGAACAGGACGTCATCAATTTCGCCGTAACCTTCGTTTTCGTCGCGGTGATTTCGATCGTCGCGGTATGGTATCCGGCCCGCCAGGCCGTGAAGGTGCAACCGGCGGAAGCATTACACGAAGAATAAAAGATGAAAAGATGGTATTACATAAGTCTGTTTCTGTTTTTTGCCGCAGTCCGGCTCGAAGCGCAGGATACGATCCGCATTACGCTCACGGAAGCCGTCGAACTGGGAATTTCGAGATCGGTCGACGTGATGGTGGCGAAAAACGAGTATATTTCAGCCTACTGGGATTACCGCACCTACAAGACGGAACTATTGCCGGAAGTGACGTTCAAAGGTACGGCCCCCTACTATTCGAACTCTTCGTCCATGTACCAGAAAGAGGACGGCAGCTACGACTACGTGAACAACAACTATTACAAAATAGACGCAGGGCTATCGATCACCCAAAACATCCCGTGGACGGGAGGAACCCTTTCGGTCGAGAGCAATCTGGACCGCCTGCGCCAAGGCGGCGAGGATCCCTTTACCCGTTACCGTTCGCTTCCGGTGTCGATCACGCTCGAGCAGCCGATTTTCGGGTTCAACCGGATCAAATGGCTGCAAAAAATCGAACCGGTAAAATATAAGGAGGCCCGGCAAAAACTGGTAAGCAACCGGGAGGATGTCGCTTCGACGGCGATCCTGCACTACTTCAACCTGCTGGTCGGCCAGATCAACCTGGAAATAGCCCGGCAAAACTATGCGAATGCAGACAAATTGTATAAGATCGCCCAGGCCCGGTTCAAAATCGGGCAGATGTCGCGGGTCGACCTGCTGCAAATGCAGAATTCGCGGCTGACTGCCGAATCCTCATTGACCGACGCACAAATGTCTCTGGATTCCAGAATGTTTCAGCTTCGTTCGTTCCTGGGATTCGGGGAAAATACGGTTCTGGTTCCGACGATCCCCGATTTTATTTCCGACGAGGTGCCTTTGCTCAATTACCAGCAGGTGCTGGATTTGGCGCTCGAAAACAATTCGTTCACCCAAAACATCCAGCGGCGGATGCTGGAGGCTTCTGAAAACGTCAGCCAGGCCAAAGCCGACCGCTGGGACATCAAATTGTTCGCATCGGTCGGATGGGCAGGATACGGCAATAAGTTCGCGAAAGCATTCGATAACCACAACTGGGGCCCCAACCAAATCGTCAGCCTGGGGCTCAGTGTCCCGATACTGGACTGGGGCAAACGCAAGGGGAAAGTGCGGGTCGCGGAGTCGAACCAGCAAGTGGTCAACTCCCAGATCGAAAAAGAAAAACTCGACTTCATGCAAAATATTTTCCTGTGCGTGCAGAATTTCAACCACCAACCCAAGCAGCTGCAACTGGCCAAAGAGGTGGATTCGATCGCGCGGTCGCGTTACAACACGACGGTCGAAGCATTCATACAGGGTAAAATGGACATCCTGAACCTGAACGACTCGCAAACTTCGAAAGACAGCGCCCGCCGCAATTACATCGAGCAGATGTACATGCTGTGGTCCTACTATTATCAAATCCGCGGACTGACCCTCTTCGACTTTATCGCGAACCGACCGCTGGAGGCACAGTATCCGATTTGACCGACCCGTTTTTTTTAAGCCGGAGATTGTTTATTTTTACAATACTTATCTTGCCGCATGGATTCGAAAACTATACTGATATGCGATGACGATCCGACCGTCCGCTCGTCGTTATCGCTGGTGCTGAAGCGGGCCGGCTACGGGATTGCGACGGCGGAAACGCCGGAACAAGCCGTGGCGCAAATCCGCACTACAATCCCCGGACTGATCCTGATGGATATGAACTATACGCGTTCGACCACCGGCGAAGAGGGACTGGAGCTGCTGGCGAAAGTCAAGGTGCTGGCGCCGGAAGTCCCGGTAATCCTGATCACCGCATGGGGTTCGATCCATCTGGCCGTACAGGGAATCCGGGCCGGAGCGTTCGATTTCATCACCAAGCCGTGGAACAATCTCGCACTGTTGGAATCGATCCGTACCGCGATCCAGGTACAGGAGAGCAGCACGGCAGCGGATGCCGCTCCGAAAAGTCCGTTCCGGCGGGACAAGATCATCGGCAAGTCCCCGCTCTTGGAGCGGGTCCTGCAAACGGTATCGCGCATCGCCTCCACCCATGCTCCCGTGCTGATTACCGGCGAAAGCGGCACCGGCAAGGAGCTGATCGCCGAAGCCATCCATGAAAACAGCGAACGGAAAGACCGACCGTTCATCAAGGTCAATCTGGGCGGCATTTCACTGTCGCTGTTCGAAAGCGAGATGTTCGGACACAAAAAAGGCGCCTTCACCGATGCGCATTACGACCGCAAGGGCCGTTTCGAACTGGCCGACGGCGGAAGTATCTTCCTGGACGAGATCGGCGACCTGGACATGGTCAGCCAGGTGAAACTGCTGCGCGTACTGCAGGACCACACGTTCGAATCGTTGGGCGACAGCCGTCCGAAGCAGGTCGATACGCGGATTATCTGTGCGACCAACCGCAACCTGCCGCAGATGGTACAGCAGGGAGAGTTCCGGGAAGACCTCTTTTACAGGATCAACCTCATCACGGTGCAAATGCCGGCACTGCGCGAGCGAAGGGAAGACATTCCGCTGCTGGTGGAGTATTTTGCCAGGCAGCAAGCCCGGCAGAACGGTCTGGAACCGGTCGAAATCTCGGCTGAAGCGATGGAGTACCTCAGCCGGCTGCCCTATCCCGGCAACGTCAGGGAATTGAAGAACTTCGTCGAAAGGACCATCCTCGTCTCCCAACAACCGCACTTGACGGAGGTCGACTTCAAAAATCAGTACGTCGAAATTGCAGCCAAAACAGGGGTCCACGACACTTCGGTGCATTCGCTCGAAGAGATCGAGAAACAAATGATCCTGCGGGCACTGGAGCTCTACGGCGGCAACCTCTCGAAAGTGGCGACGGCCCTCGGGCTGAGCCGTCAGGCGGTCTACCGCCGTTTGGAAAAATACGCGATACGCCCACCCGAATAGGTTCGATCATGAAACTGAAAGGATATTTCTGGATATTAGCAGTCTCGGGAACCGGTGCGGCGGCCGCACTCGGGGTGCTTGCGTTGCCCGAAAAGCCGCTGCTGTTCTGGAGTGCAGAAGCCGGGGCCCTGATTATACTGCTGCTGTTCATCGGGCTGTACCGAAAACTCGTACGGCCTTATCAACTGCTTTTCAGCGGAATCGACCTGCTCAGGCAGCAGGATTTTGCGAGCCGCCTGCGCCCGATCCGCAACCGCGAAGCGAACCAGCTGATCGAAGTATTCAACCGGATGATCACACAACTCAAGCAGGAGCGTTCCGAAGTGCGCGAAAAGAACCATTTTCTCGACCTGTTGATCCAAGCCTCGCCGCAAGGTGTAATCATCCTCGATTTCGACGAACGGATTTCAGAGATCAATCCTGCGGGATTGAAATTATTGAAAATCGAGGATTTTTCACAGGTCAAAGGGCTTTCGCTGGCGGAAGCGCCCTGCGAATTGACCCGCGAGCTGGCCGGGTTGGAACTCTACGACGAGACGGTGATCCGGACAGCGGACCGCCGCGTCTACCGCTGCATCAAATCCTCGTTTATGGACCGCGGTTTCGTGCACCCTTTCCTGCTGGTCGAAGAGCTGACCCGGGAGGTAATGAAACTCGAGAAAGAGTCGTACGAACGGATCATCCGGATGATCGCCCACGAGGTCAACAACTCGGTAGGGGCGATCGGTTCTACGCTCTGCGCGGTATCGGATGCACTCCGGCAGGAAGAACGCCCTGAATGGGAAGAATTCCGTCCGGCCGTCGCGGCTTCCTACGACCGCTGCAATCACATGTCCCAGTTCATCAACAAACTGGCGGACATGGTCCGGATTCCGGAACCTATGCTGTCGGACGTCCGCCTCAACGAACTGCTCCGGTCAGTCGAAGCGATTGCCCGGATCGAATGCCAGAACCGCAACATCCGGCTCACCCTGGAGGCCGCCCCGCCGGAAACCGTGATCCGGGTGGACGGCATTCAGTTCGAACAGGTTTTGCTCAATATCATAAAGAATTCGTATGAAGCGATCGGCAACGGCGGCGAGATCAGGATCAGGATCTCTTCAGAACCGGTAGAGATCATCGTCGAAGACAACGGGCCCGGCATTCCGGAAGAGACCGGGCGCAAACTGTTCAGTCCGTTTTTCACGACAAAACCCGGCGGTCAGGGCATCGGGCTGATGTTTGTCCGCGAGGTGCTGAATAACCACGGCCTCACATTCCGGCTCGCTTCGGAACAGGGCTGGACCTCGTTCGTCATTTCATTCGCAGAGCCGGACCATCGCGACACCCGGCAGGTGGCCCGCAAAAAATTACCGGAAACTTCCATCGCCACCCCGAAACTATCCGACTGACCGTTTCGAAATCCGGCCAACCGCTTCGAAAGACACCGCAATCCCTGCATCAGCGTTTTGCTTGAGTTCCCCGGCCGGGTAAGCCGTCCGAACCTACAAACACTTTCACATATCCTTCACTTTCAAAAGAAGCACCCGCATATTGAATGCGGGCGTTTCGTGAATATCAGAGCACTGTATAATGGAAATACGCCGGTCAAACCCAAAGTACAAAACCCGGAAAGGCAATTATGTAACCGGTGATCGAAATGAACGGTGTTTATTCGAAAAACGGATCCGGATACCGGACCGTCCCGCTTATATTGCACAATGCTCCTTCGGTCAGTTCAATCGCCATGCAGCATTCGTCCGGGACATCAAAAGGTAGTTTAATCCCGAACTCCTTCAGCGGCCGGTAACCGAATTTCGGGTAAAAAGCCGGATGTCCCAACAGGATGACGGAACCGAAACCCATCTCCCGGGCCTTTTCATGGGCCGCACGAATCAACCGGCCGCCTATCCCGTTGCCCTGGTAAGCCGGCAGCACGGCAACGGGGGCCAGCGCCAGCGATCCGGCCTCTTCAGCGCAATCCGAAACGATTTTCACCTTTGTCAACAAGATGTGCCCCGCAAGGGTGCCCCCGGTTTCCGCGACCAAAGAGAGTTCGGGGACGAACGCGTCCGAATTCCGCAGCCTCTCCACCAAGAATTGCTCCCGATGGTCGCTATGTTCTTCACCCTCGAACGCCTGCCGGATCAGCCCGAATACCGCTTCGAAGTCTTGTGGCTCTTCCTGCCTGATAATGATACTCACAATCAATGATCGCCTAAAATTAAATCCCGCTGCCGGGCCGCTCCCGCACGAATCTCCCGGACAGCGGCACTCCCTGCCTTAACGCTCCCGGCGAATCTCCGGGGCAGCGAGCAAACCGGACGGAATGATGTGATACGCGTCGCGCCACAGGGCCGCACGACCTTTCAGACGCGCGTCATACCAATCGCATTCACCCACAGGTTCGCCCGTCATGGTATTCGAAACATCCTCCCCGGCCCGGAACGTGACGGGACGCACTTCGGTAAATTCACCCCCTTTGTGATGGTGCGGCCCCAACAGATTACGCAATGTGTTGGTCAGCGTCAGGCATATCTTGTTGCTGCCGGGCCGCAACCACGGGGTCACATCGGCCTCCCACGGCGAGGCGAACAGCGGGGACAAGTCGGTACCGTTGACATTGATCCCGATCACCGTCGCCTCGCATGCCGGGAAAGTCAGGAAGTACCTTGCAGCACTGTCGGTTCGTTCCAGATCGAACTCTTTCTCCAACGTCATGCTCCCGGCAAAGAAAGGATACCCCTGGAGGGTCATATCCCCTTCGACCTGTGCGGGTTCATCCGTAAGCACGAAACCGGTAAGGCGGTTCACCGGAGCGGTCCGTTGCAGGTAGGGACTGCAGTTGCGCCATGAATCGGCCAGCGGGGGAGCAACCTCTTTTCCCCGGACTGCAAAATCGCCGGTCAGATAGACGCTCTCTATTTCGGTACCGTACCGTTCATCGGCATCGTAGCTGCTGGGCACAGCGCTCCGGAAATCAAGGGCCAGCACAATCTCGTTATCTCCTTTTTTAAGCAGCGGCGTGATCTCTGCCGTCCGGAAAGCCCGATCCAGGTAAAATCCCGCCGGTTCACCGTCCGAAACATCTCCCGGTGTTTTCTTCGAGGTTGTTCCTGTGTTTTTCCCGGGAGTTTCCTCACCCTGACCGAAACGAAGCTCCCGACCGTTGACCCGGATGGAAGCGTACATTTCGGGCTGCTCCAGCACCAGCGAACAGTTCCGGGGCAATGCCTCGGCGCGGAACGGGTACCGGACCAGCAACGGGCCGTTATAGGGCTGGCTTTGCGCCGCCCGGTCGGAAAAGGCGAGCACCGGTTCCGAAACGCTCCAGGTGCGGCCGCCGTCCTTGGAAAACTGTGCATAGTCGAGTGTCAGGGCATTGGGGCTGAGCCGGTTCTGCCGCCACGGACCGCCGAGCGTCGCGACCGTACGCCGCTCGCCCGGCAAACGGTAATCGGCCGCACAACGGGCCGTCTCGGCCGAGCGGCCGGTAGAGACAATCCAAGTCTGGGCCGGTGCAAACCGCAGCCGGAAAGTACCCGTCGAATCGGCCATAAGCCGCAGGCATTCGCCGTTGACCGGATTCCAAAGCACCGCGCGGGTATCCGGTTCATCGAAACGCAGGGCGGCGGTTACCTCGTTTTTCCGCGAGAAATTCGAAAGCTGCAGGGTCATTCCGTTCCGTACCCGGCGCAAATGGGTCCAGACCGAATCGCAACCCGTCCCTTCGAGCCGGAACGGCGGGGGCAACTTTTCCGCGAGCAAATCCCCCAATCCCTCCACCGGCACACGAACCGAGTTGGACGCGAGACGAACGAGCTGTTCGGGAGCAGGTTCGCCGTCGACGAAACGGGGATAATCGCCGCAAACGACGACCGTTCCTCCGGCTTCCGCAAATTCGACCAACTTATCGAGCGTGCTGCGGCGGATCGTCGTCAGTTCCGGAAGCACCACCCCGCGGTAGGCCATCTCCCCGATCACGAAGCGATCCGCATCGGTACGACCCGTCTCGGAGATAATCTGTTCGTCGCCGAAATCGAAATTCCGGTGCGAACGCATCAACCCGGCCAATACCGGCTCCTGCACGCCGGTGGGTGTAATCAGGCTGGTCTGGGTCTCCAGGTAGGCCGACTCCTGCGGATGGATCACGCATATATCGGGCTCGTTCACTCCGGCCGTCGCGAAATAACAGAGCCGGGCGGAAAAGTCCTCGAATAAGCCGTTGTACGGCCAGTAAGGCTGCTGATGGCTGATCGCGGGCGGATAATCGCGCTTGCGTTCCCCTTTGAGGCTGTACTGATAGAGGTGCGGACACATAAAGTTGATCCCCATAATGGTATTCCACGAGGTGATCCACATGCGGTCTTCGAACGAGAGGTTATGGCCTCCGATACCGAATAATTCGCACAACCGGCGCTGCCGTCCGTATTGGTTGGCCACCGAAGTCACTCCTTTGGCACTGTAAATCGTATTGAGCCTGAGCGCCAGCGCATCGAGCCCCGGCTGTTGCATATGGCGCAGCTGCTGCATCAGGTTTCCGGTATTGGCCATCGTCAGGCCGGGAGTGTCCTCCCCGTTGTAGTGTCCGGTCCATATCCAGCCGTTTCCGGCGCAGTAGTCGCCGATCGGCTTGCTGAAAGCCTGCTCGAGGGCATAGGCTACCGTCCGGTAATAGTCGAGCCTGATCCTGCGCCACTCCCCTACCGTATCGAACAGCGCCGGAATAACCGGCTGAAGCTCATAGCCGCACCGCGCCCGGAAAAGCGAATCCAGCACGGGGGAATAGCTCACGGCTCCCTGATGGGCCATTTCGGGACGGACGATCACATTGGGCTCGTCGGTAAACATGCCCCGAACGCGGGGGTGTCCCCCGAACCGCTCTACATAAGGAGTATAGCTGCTCTCGATGAAAGCCCGTACGGTCCCCGGATTCATCAGGTCGACCCAGCAGGTGCCGTTATAACGCGGCTGCCCCATCGGGTTGACCCGGCAAACATAGAGGTAATGATCGTCACGGAGCAGAACCGAATCCGGCGCCTCAACGGGCGTTCCGAGCGGCAACCGGATCAGGCAGCGGGCCCGGAAATCGGGGTTCTGCCGCGGAACGATGCCGCCGGCAAAGCCGCTGGGCCATTTGTCCTCGTCGTAATACCACACGTCCATATCCAAAGCCTGCAATGCCTGCGTGCCGATTTGCATCATCCGGAACCACTCCTCGCCGAGATAAGGGGTCAGCAGGCCGATCCGGCTGTGCAGAAACGCACCGCCGTAACCCGCCTGTTTCATCAGAGAGATCTGGCGAACCAGCTCGGCGCTGTCGAGGCGGTCGTTGAGCGAATAGAACGGCACAGCCCGGAACGTGTTATCGGGATGCTCGAACAACTGCTGTTCGAAAGAGGCATAAACAGTACCGGACTGTACTTTAGGCGTATTGCAGGAGCTGTAAGTCGCAGCGGCGGCTATCGCGCAGGACAGGGCTACGAAACGGAAAAAACGTCTGTTTGTCATGGTTATGTAGTTAACGGCAATTTTTCATTTTTGGCCGGGTGTATCCGGTGCGGAACCGGTGAAATGTCCCGTAAAAACGGATTTATCCAAATGTAAGGAAAAAATGAGCCCGGCACACCCCCGGCATACAAAAACCGTCCGCGTTTCACAACGGTTTTTCATAAGCCCGGCGGCTTCCGTGCGCATAGAAAATCTCACCACAGTAGGTAAAGCCGAGCGCGCTGAGAAGCGACCGCATGTAGCGGTTATCGAAATTGGTATCGACCCGGAAACTGTGCAGCCCCGCATTACGGGCGAATGTTTCGACTTCCCGCATAAACCGGGTGGCGAGTCCGCAACGCCTCATCTCCTGCGCCACCGCAAGACGGTGCACCACCACATAAGGCGGCTGACACAACCATTCCCCTTCAATCGAGCCGTAAGCCGGTTCGCCGCCGAACAGCACGGCGCCATAGGCGACCGGAACGTTTCCCGCAGCCAATACATACCCGCAACCGTCCGCAATATCCCGCCGGATATCGTCCAAAGCGGGATACCCGTCCTGCCACTGGCGGCTGCCCAACAGGCGCATTTGCTCCTTGGCCTGCAGGATAATCCGCCAAACAGGGTCGATATCCGTTACCACCGCTTTGCGGAAAAAAACCTGTGCGCTCCGATCCATTTCTTCCGATGATTATCCGGCCTGCTTCCATCCGCCACACAAAATTCCATCGATCACCTGAAATCTCGGGCCTGCCTGCCGGAAAGTATACCGGCACCAAAAATAGTCATTTCCCGCCCTTTCCACGAAAAATATTGTTTTGTCTGCATGTTACCGATAAGCAACATAATTTTGTGACCATATGGTAACACGATGGACCGTTATGGAAAAAGAGCATGTCAAAAACCGGCAGGCAACCGAACAGCTGCTGTTGGAAGCCGTGAACAGGCTGGTGGAACAGGATGGATTCGAAGGGTTAGGAATCAACGCCGTAGCCGCACAGGCCGGAGTTTCCAAAATGCTTATTTACCGTTACTTCGGATCCCTGAACGGCTTGATCGCCGCCTATATCCGGCAATACGATTTCTGGATCAACGTCCGCCCGGAGCTACCGGGGCGCGAACGGCTGGGGGATTTTATCAAGGAGCTGTTCCGGCAGCAAATCGCCGCGCTACGGAACAACTATACCCTGCGGCGCCTTTGCCGTTGGGAACTCTCGACCGACAACGAACCGGTGGAAGAGTTGCGTAAAAGCCGTGAAAGCAAAGGGCTGTGGCTGATCGACACGGTAGGCAAGCTCTCCGGGCAGCCGCAAAAAGAAATCGCAGCGATCGCCACCCTGATCAGCGCCTCGATCAGCTACCTGGCCCTGCTCGAAGAGAATTGCCTGGTCTACAACGGCATCCGCCTCGATGAAGAGGCGGGATGGAAACAACTCGAAGCAGGAATCGATCTGCTCGTAGACCTCTGGACCGCCGCACCTAAAAACATCCAAAACAATGAATAGCATGATCGGTATCGGAATTTGTCTGTTAGCCGCGCTGTGCACCTCTTGTCGGCAGGAGCTGATCGAGTACGGACAGGGCGACTTGCGCATCTCCATCGAAAAGGGGGATGCATACCTGCACGATTTCCCGCTGTTTCTCGGCATTTCGAAGAAAAATGCCCCGCAAATGGCCGTGTGGACCGAAGATATGCAGGGAAACTTCCTCTCGACCATTTATGTCACACACAAAATCGCCACGCAATCCTGGACGGCATCGGGCGGTAACCGCCGCAAAGAGGCGCTTCCCTGCTGGTGCCACGTCCGCGGCGTACGGTACGACGACGGACTCTACCTGCCGACCAAAGCCGAACCGCTGACCGACGGAGTCAGCGGAGCCACGCCCCGGGAGGATTTCGACGTGAAAATAACCCCGAAAGAGGGACTGAAACGGTTTGTGGTCAAGATCGAAATCAACCATTCGACCGATTTCAACGAGTTTTATCCCGCATCGGCCCGCGAAGGCGATACCAACTACTCGGGCGGCAAAATGGGCAGCGGCCAGCCCGCAGTCGTCTATGCCGCTACGGTAGATCTCTCTTCGGGACGACACGAATTCCCGGCGGCACTCATCGGGCACAGCAGCCCCGACGGAAGCGACGGGTCTGTCGATCCGGACCTCTCGACGCTCACCTCGGCATTACACATCGTCAAGGGGATCGTCATCCGCACCCGACCATGAAAAAGCTGCTGCACCTACTCTTCTGTGCCGGGCTGAGCTGCTATCCCGCAGGCTCATCGGAACAATCCGGCACATCGTCCGGACAGGCCGCCTGCCCGCACTTCTCATGGGAAACGACCCCGGGCACCGCCGTTGCACTCGACCGTCCCGCAAGCACTCCGCTGCTGTGGCAGGTATCCGGCTACTACAACCTCAGCCGCCGCTGGGCCGTCGGCGCCGGAACCGGGATCTCCGTCCTATGAAAAAGTACTGCTGCCACTGTCTGGAAGCCTGAGATTCCGGATGACCCGCCCCCGCAAAATTACGCCTTACCTGAACTGCGGAGCCGGCTATTCGTTTGCTCTGGCGAGCTGCACGAACGGCGGAATGTTGCTGAATCCGGCCATCGGCGCCGAAATCGCGCTGCGGGGAAAACTGCAGCTATTACTGAATGCAGGTTACGAATTCCAGGAATTGGAACGGCTCAAAGGGTATTCGGACGACCATTTTTCCGTCGAATTCCGGGAACGACTGAACCACCATTCGATCGTCCTACGGGCTGGCGTGCTGTTCTGAAAGAAGGATTTCTAACATTTTTTGCCCCGAAATGCATCGATAATCGGAACGAATCATTATCTTTGCAACCTGATCGAAGGAGAGATGCCGGAGTGGTCGATCGGGCCGCACTCGAAATGCGGTGTACGGGCAA
>OHAU01000170.1_pt1 | contig 94919 bp, 130 predicted proteins | sample 1577181 | NCBI WGS metagenome assembly OHAU01 (sample SAMEA3541472, study PRJEB24748) | human gut metagenome | biome: human gut; feature: human-associated habitat; material: faeces | place: China | collected 2012
CCCTATTCCTCATATCTTTTTACTCTTTTGTCCAATATGTATTGTAGTGCTACAATGCGAAGAAGAAACGAGAAATTTTCCTGCTTGCATTTTTGTAAAAAATGGGGTATAATAAAATGAATACAGCAACAGCAGGGAGGTGCGCAGGATGAAACAACCGGGGACCAAGAGCATAGCGGTCAACCGAAAGGCAAGACATGATTATTTTGTTCAGGAAACCTATGAGGCAGGCATCGAGCTGTTTGGCACCGAGGTCAAATCGCTGCGCTTAGGACAGGTCAATCTGAAGGACAGCTGGTGCGACATCCAAAACGGCGAGCTGTTCATCAAACAGATGCACATTTCCCCTTATGAAAAGGGAAATATCTTCAACCGTGACCCTATCCGTCCCAGAAAGCTGCTGATGCACAAACGGGAGATTCTCAAGCTCTACGGCACCTTAAAGCAGGAGGGCTTGACGCTGATTCCGCTTTCCCTCTACTTCAAAAACGGCAGGGTAAAGGTGGAGCTGGGTCTGTGCAAAGGTAAAAAGCTGTATGACAAGCGCGACGATCTGGCAAAGCGCGATGCAAAACGGACCATAGACCGGGCGTTGAAGGAACGGGTCCGTTAAAAATCTCTACCATACGGGGGCGTACAGGCTTTCGACGGGGATTTTGAAGTATGTCAAGCGAGCAGAGGCGGGCACCTCTATAAAAGTCCATGTTTATTAAATATAAACGCTAAAAATAACGTTACAACCGTAAATTTCAACAAAGAAATGGCGGTTGCTGCTTAATTAAAAGCAGCTGTCCGGCTGAGGAGGACCACGGCTTTAGTTTGGGCATTATGAAGTGGTGAACGTCAGGCAGGAGTGTCTTGTACTGCCGATGAATAAGAGTCTACCGAACGGATGTGCTTGTTTGCCGGTGCATCCGTAAGGGAAACTGCTCTTTCGAGCAAAAACGGTAAACTGCGCTCGGAGAAAGATGTATGGATGGATTTTCGGACAGGGGTTCAATTCCCCTCGCCTCCACCAACCTAAAAACCTCAACAAATGGCTTAATCATGCGATTTGTTGGGGTTTTCTTTTTGCTGTTTTTGAGGGTTGAAAGTGGTTTGATGGTGGTTTTTGGAGTTGCCCAACAAATCATCGAATCTATCCTGAATCATTTGAGCAGTTAAACTGGTGTCGCCCTGCATCTTGTGTCCGTATATTCCGAAGGTGTCCATATTTTTTGAGTGCCCGCCTAGTGATTTTACAAGCCCTTCCGGCAGGGATTGGAGAGCAGAAAAGCCAGTGTGCCGCAGCTCATAGGGGGAGACATACTGGATGTCGTTGCACTTACAAAAAGATACAAAATGTTTCCTGTATCTGTTTTCATCGAATCCAGGGAAGAGAGAATCTCCATCAGATAGAGCGCAGAGCGCATCCCAGCAAGCGCAAGCAAGCGGTGGCATCGGAACGGCTCGCACGCTGTTCTCGTTCTTGCCTTGCGTCTCGTCTTTGTATACATTGATAGAGCGGCGCAAGCGGATTATGTTTCCGAAACGATCTGTTTTTTCTAGCCCTCCAACCTCGCCCGGGCGGAGAGCACACAACACCTGCAAGCGCCATCCGTAGACATAAGGCTCTAAAACGCGTTTGTTGTATCGTACAGTGGTGTTAACCGCAAAAAGTTTTTGCAAATCATCCGGCTGTAAGATTTCTTTTTGTGGACGTTTGGCACTTTTTGGAATATCAATATCTTCCAAGCGAAGCTGCGTAATTCGACACTTTCGGCAAAATTTAAGGAAAGAGGATAAATCGGATTGGATATTTTTTAATGTTTTTTGAGCTAAATGACGTTGCGTGTACGCATGATTGATTACTCTCTGCATGGCTGCTATATCAAGGTCGATGATTTGGCAGTCGCCTATTACAGGCAAGATGTTCCGGCGGAATCTTCCTTCTGCCGGCTCAAAGTTCCCTCTCGATGTGCGCGCCTTCAAATCCTCAAAGTACACAGGGTACACTTCCTTCACGCGGGACAGAGGGGAAAGGTTTCCGGTGCAGGATAAGCCTTCCATCTTCTCTTTCCACGCACTGATGGCTGCTGTGATTTCTCGTTCCGCAGTAGTAACTCCCTTTTTCTTGCTGTAAAAGTTTTTCTTGAGATTATTGCAGTACGCAGTTTTCACCCAACGCTGATTTTTTTCATCCCACACTGGTGGGCTAAGTTTTTTCTTTGGCATAAAAAATACACTCCTTTTTTGGGTATGCAGTTGCCAGCCCACCAAAAGAGTGCTATAATAATGGTGGTACATTTATCACGCACGCTCCTGATGGGGCAACCGAGCCGCTTTCTGTGTTGGTAGCACAGAGGGCGGTTTTTTTATATTTTAAAGTCTTCTACTTTCTTTTGTAATTCGATTATTTGAAAAGAATAATTACCAAGAAACTCTATCTTTAAGGAATACAAATCTTCATAGCAGTTTTGAAAAATATCGGTATACCTAAAGCGAATACTATATGTTGTCGGAAACATTTGAAGATCAGTTGAACATATACGGATTATCCGAGAACTATTTAAGGGCATAAAAAGAGGATATGTTTCACAATACATAGGAGTAACTTCTGATATATCTGAAGCTAATTGGGGAGTATGGGATACTTTTATCCAAACTAAGGGGGAGGCCCCGTTCCCAACATTTGTAATTTTTATTGGGAAATGAATAAAGTTGCTATATTGTATTTTCTCTTCTTCGGATAATTCCCGATCTAAGAACTGAATGGAATCATTTTTTAATACAAAAATATGTTCATGAGATAAAGATTCTGTATAAAAATCATCCTTTTTTATATCAGGAGATTTGGAATTACTCGTAAAATCACCCACAGAGAAGAATTTTAAAGAACTTTTAGAATGTGAATTTAATAATTCTATTCCCAGATAAGGACGTACATTGTCTTTAGAGCTTTGTTTGTATTCTTCTTGTGATTGCTTTTGAGCGTATTGAATAGAAATAAACACGCCGATAATACCTAAAATTGCAGAGAAGATATTTCCATAAAGTTCTAAAACAACGGAAACACTATCTCCAAGATGTAGTATAGGAAATGGTGCTGGGATTTGGTATAGGCCATTGATAATCAATGGAATTACAAAAATGAAAATCAATGACAGAATAATGAGTGTAGGCAAAGGTTTACGTTTATTATCTAAAGATTTACATTTGTTAGAAGGCTTTTTTGGACTATTTTTGATTTTTTTAAAAAAAGACATAAAAACTCCTATTCTTCTGACTACTTATTATAAATGGAATTTACATAAAGTAAGAGTTCAGGATCTGTCTAAGCAATAGCATATGAGACAATGGATATGCTCAAGCAAGCATCACCGGCATTGATGATACGTTGAATTAGGTTAGCCTTTCTGGTGCACTTGATACAGAGACTGGAAAAGTTACTAGAATGCAGGATGGATTTCAATGTTTCAAAGGGTAGGAGCTTGCAGGCGGCTTTTTATTTATAATCCCCGGCAGAATCCGACGGCACGTCCTTCAATACGGATGGTGCTGGATTCTCCGTTCATAATCACAATCGGTTCATAGTCCGGGTTTTCAGGGCGAAGAATCAGTTTATCAGGATAAACATATACTCTTTTTAGTGTTGCTTCGTTATCGATTAGAACAGCAGCTATTTGTCCGTTTTCAACCTGTTCTTGTTGTCGGATTGCAACGAGGTCACCGTCTTGTATTTTGGGAGCCATACTGTCGCCAACACAAATAAGAGTGAAGTCTGCTTTCCAGTTGTCGGGTACATTATCATAGGTTTCTATATTTTCCTCCGCAAGGATAGGCTCGCCACAAGCGATCCGTCCAACACGGGGGATTTTTTTCATGTTTGGGAGCGGGCAAAAACCTTGGGGAATCTCAGGCTGAGAATCTTCAATCAGATAAGATTTGCTGACTCCAAAGTAGTCTGCCAAAGCCTGTAATGTTCCCATTCGGGGAGTTTTTTTCTCCATTTCCCATGTCGATACTGCTTTGTCGGAAACGCCCAAGACGCTTGCAAGTTCTGCCTGACTTAATTTTGCGGTTTCCCGAAGTTGTCTTATCTTTTTCCCTATGCTCATGTTATCAGCTCCTTTCAAATAATACTATACACCTAAAGTAGAGGAAAATCAAGATAAAAATGAGAAGATTCTACTTTTAGGGGTTGACAATCTACTTAAAGTAGAGTATTATAATCTTGCAAGCCAATCGGAAAGGAGATGAGGAGATGGCATTTACCGTAAAGCAAGCGAGACTGTTTGCCGGGAAGAAACAGCAGGAAATGGCTGATTTTCTGGGAATCCATGTACAAACATACAGAAAATTAGAAAAAAATCCTTCTATTGTTTCGGTAGAACAGGCAAAGAAAATTTCTGAAATTACAGGGATTCCGTATGACCAGATTTTTTTTGCAAGCTAATTCTACTTAAAGTAGATAAAAACTGAAAAGGAAGACAGAAGGTGAGCGGATGAAACGATCATTTGATGATGAAATCCAACTGATTATGCCGACGAAAATAGATATCCCGCTAAGGATAATCGAGATGGCAGCGGCATTGTTAAACCTGATCATGGTACTACGGAGGCATTAGATGGGCAACGAGATCAAAGAAAAAGAAGCTCTCGAATATAAAATCCAAGAGCTTAAATATCATCTGAAAATAGCAGAACACACTGTTTTAGAACAGAAAATCCAGATAGAAAAAGCAAAGAAATTAAGAAAGATCATCTTCTGGATGGATATCAGCATCCTTATCATCGTGACAATGACATTTCTGCTCAATTTGCTGTAAGGCCTCGTGATTGTCTGTGTGTAAGGAATCAATCGCATCAACCACTAGGTTTCTTACATATTCAATCTGAATCGTTGTTTCAGGATGCGGTGCTTCTGATATGTTTGATAGGAATTCGATTACACAAAGAATGATTTGGATTGCCGCAGGGGTATTTTCTTTTAAAATCTCTTTTAAAGATTTTCTGGAAGATTTACCGAGTTTTTCCTCTAATTCTTTGAGCTCATGCTCTAATTTATCAATTTTGCATTGTGTATTTTCAGAAACTTCCACTTTCTTTAAATACATAAGCTGGTTCAGATCTAAGATCATAAGCTCATCCCAGGAAAATGTTTTTAGTTCTTCCCAAGTGAAATGAGTAAGGTTATTCCAATTAGCCAAAAACTTCACCTCCCTTCCTGCTCCATTATAGCACGAACGGGAGAGTATCAAAAGGAGTCTTATTATGACAGATTTACAGATTTTCAACAGCCCAGAGTTTGGGGCAATCCGCACCATCGAGAAGGACGGCGAACCGTGGTTTGTCGGCAAGGATGTAGCGGCAGCGCTGGGATATGAAAGACCCACAAAAGCTATTTTAGACCATGTAGATGATGAGGATAAAGATGAAGTCCCAATTCAGGATTCCATCGGTAGAAGCCAAAATACACCTATCATCAACGAATCTGGCTTATACAGCCTGGTGCTGTCGAGTAAGCTGCCAACGGCAAAGAAGTTTAAGCGCTGGATTACAAGCGAGGTCATCCCTTCTATCCGCAAACACGGTGCCTATATGACACCGGACAAGCTGGAGGAGGTGCTGTTAAAGCCGGACACCCTTATCCAGTTAGCGCAGAACCTCAAAGCTGAGCAGGAGAAGCGCAGGGCGCTGGAAGCAAAGGTGGAGACGGACAAGCCGAAGGTGCTGTTTGCGGATTCGGTGGAAGCTGCAAAAACCTCTATCCTGATTGGTGAGCTGGCAAAGCTGCTCAAGCAGAACGGCATCAACATCGGGCAGAACCGATTGTTCCAGTGGCTGCGGCAGAACGGGTACTTAATCCGCCGGCAGGGCAGCGACTACAATATGCCAACGCAAAGGGCAATGGAAATGGGATTGTTTGAAATCAAGGAAACCACCATCACCCACAGTGACGGGCACATCCATGTAAGCAAAACCCCGAAGGTTACAGGCAAGGGGCAGGTGTACTTTGTAAATCTGTTTGTAAGCGGGAGGGCGAAGATTGATGCTTAATCTCTTAAAAGGCAAGATGGCAGAACGCGGATACAGCATCCAGAGGCTAGCCAAAGAGCTGGGAAGAAGTGCAGATTATGTATCGCAGAAACTTCGCCAGCCATGGAAATTCCGAGTGTGCGAAGCTGCCAAATTGTGTGCTTTACTGGACATTGAGCCGGTAGAGATGCACAAGTACTTTGTAAGGGAGGATGAGTGATGCAAAAACCAAAGTGGCATCCAAAACTTGCCGAGAAAATGGAGGAAAATCGGTACAACTCGCGGACGTTATCTAAAACGTTGTATCACTGCCAAGCAACGGTAAGTGGTTGGCTGCGAAACCCCGAGCGTGTGCCGGTAGTAGATGCGATTAGGATTTGCAAGCTGCTCAATATTCCGCTGGCGGAAATCGAGGAATATTTTACAAACGCAAAGGAGAATCAAAAATGATTGGAGTTATGGCATTTATGGTATTTGCAATGATGATTGTAGGATTGCTTTTAATGGCAATCGCCGGATGTGTAATTGAGCTTATCTGCTCCCGGGAGGAAGCTCAGGAAATCAAAGAGGAGATGCGGCACAAGGAGCGAAATGAGAGGAGGGCGGGATGAAAAGCGGACCCGAAAAGGTATGCCGAGAAACCTGCGCGCACTGCCAATGGCAGGGGATGCCAGAGGAGTGTGCGGATTGTCCTACCAAGATTGCGTATGACTACATAGACGAGCGCAACGCCCGCATCTATTACACCGAGGTGCGGCATCTACATGAAAATTTCAGGTCCTCTTACCTGCGCCGGATGTGTATGGACATCAAGGGCGGGAGAGCCAAAGGCAAGGTATAAAAAAGCCGCCGGCAGTGTAGCAGACTGCGAGCGGCAAAAGAAAGAATATCCATCTCCATCGTAGCAGAAAAGGAGAAGAAAATCAATGATAAAAATAAATGAGCGGTGGGTACAGCTGCAACTGGCATCCATCGGCATCCCGAAAGGGCGAGCGAGAGAATGGCTCGCTTATATGATAATGTGCGACCCAGAGCGCAAGCAGCCGATATGCAGGCTGTACGATAAGACAGCCGAGCAGATGGGTGTAAGTACAAGCACGGTTATCCGCGTGGTTGAGCAGGCTATCAGCAGGATGTGGGATTTTCCTACATCTGCCACAGAATCGCTGTTTTGCATCCGGCTATGCCGCAAAAAGCCCGGCGTCAGATGTTTTGTCAATCGGTTTTGCGATGTAGTAATGGCGCCGAGACTGGAGGAGGAAAGGCAATGGACAAATCAATAGAAAACGGCATGATTGTAGGCGCTGAACGCCACGACCCGCAGTGCCAAGATGTAGAGTGCAGCCGATGCGATACGTGCGACCAGTGGGTGCCGGATACCGAGATTGCGGTTTTTGGCAATGGCGACAGGGTGTGCAACGATTGCTTGCATGATTATCTGGAGAGCCAGGGCGCGGACTTTGTGCCGGGGTACATTGCCCAAAACGAGGCAGAGTTTTGGCTCGACTGGCTGTTTGCCAATGCAGACCCGGACGAGCAGCTCAGAGTGGTAAAAGCCGGGTATCTGGCAGAGGGACTTAAACCGCTGCAAAAGGAATACATCGAGCAGCAAAAGGTTGATTTTTGCCAGGATGATGCGAATTTTTTGGAGTATGTGAGGGGGGAGTTGCTGTGAAGGTATTAGTTGCGTGTGAGGAATCGCAAGCAGTATGCAATGCTTTTAGAGAACTGGGACATGAAGCATACAGCTGCGATATACAGGAGTGTTCGGGGAAACATCCAGAATGGCACATCATGGGAGATGTTTTGCCACTAATTGATGGATGTTGCTGTTTTACAACAATGGACGGTAAACAACACCAAATCAGCGAAGAATGGGATTTGTTAATTGCACATCCGCCTTGCACTTACATGACGAACGCTGGTGCCGTAAGAATGCGTGTAAAAGGCGAAATTGTTCCAGAGCGATACGAAAAAGCCATGAAAGCAAAAGAATTTTTCATGAAATTCTGCAATGCCAAGTGTGCCAAGATTGCCATCGAGAATCCTACACCTATGAAGTTGATCGGGCTTCCTGCTTACAACCAAGCAATACAGCCATATCAATTTGGGCACCCGTACAGCAAGCGGACTTGTCTTTGGTTAAAGAATCTGCCTCATTTGAAGCCCACAAACATTATTGAGAAGCACGAGCCTTATGTGAATGGCGGATGCAAAGATGCGCATGGCAATTATCGAAGATTTCAGGGAAGAAAAGAAAGAGATCCTAAAACCAGAAGCAAAACCTTTCCCGGAATTGCAAAGGCTATGGCAGAACAGTGGGGCGGCATAGCAGAGGAGGCTTTACAGTGAGAGAAAGAAACGGATTCGGCAAGTACATAACCAAAACTCTTGTCCGCCAGGTATACTTCCCAGAGGGCGAAGAAATCTGTAGATTGTGCCCTTTTTGCGTAGCGGACCCGAGCAACCACAAGCGAGAGGTTTGCAGCATTACAGGCGAGATTTTGCCGTTTGCGGAGCTGGTGATTGATCATCGGTGCCCATTGATGGAGGAGGGACAGCAGTGAGTGATAACATGACTTTATACAACGCTGTGCGGACGCCTCCGCCGGAGGCGCTCAGAGAAATCAAAGCCGGACGGCTTGCCGGGAAGAGCGACATCAACCCGATGTGGCGAATCAAGACCCTGACCGAGCAGTTTGGACCTTGCGGCGTTGGCTGGAAATACACCATCGAAAAACTTTGGACAGAGCAGGGTGCAAACGGGGAAATCGCTGCCTTTGCACTCATCAATCTGTATCACAGGATCGGGGAGGGATGGAGCGAGCCAATCCCCGGAATCGGCGGCAACAGTTTTGTGGCAAAAGAAAAAAGCGGAATGTATACCAGCGACGAGTGCTACAAGATGGCGCTCACAGACGCCCTGAGCGTGGCGTGCAAGGCTTTGGGCGTTGCGGCTGAGTTTACTGGCAGGCAGACAAAACCAAGTACACAAGGGACACAGAGCCGCCTAGAGAGAAGGCGGACGAAAAACTGATTGCAGAGTTTTACAAGGCAGGTGCTGACAAGGGAAGGGACAAGCCAATCATGGCACAGTGGGCACGCCAGAGCATGGGCAACATACCGGAGAACCTCACAAAGGCACAAATAAAGCGCCTGATCGAAGCAATCAAGGGGTGGTAAGCAGTGCTGATGAAAGGATATATCAGCGGCTATGATGGGAGGACGCTAAGCATAACAGTGCCCTTTTCGGACGCTGGGCTGTTGCAGATGCAGGAGATTACCGAGTGCGAGGTGCGGTTGGCAGATGGTCGCACTATCACCCCGGCGCAGAGGCGAAAAATCTTTGCTATGGTGCGGGACATCGCAGATTGGGCAACCTGGGCGAAGGACAGGCGGCAGTACCGGGAAGTGCTGCGACAGCTCCAGCTTTTGTACCTCATCGACACCACCGACACCGAGGCAGTGCGGCACCAGCTGGAGTATCACTACTGCGAGCTGTTGGACATCAACCTCTTTAGCCTTTCCAACTGTGATGTGAGCACTGCAAGGGAGTTTATCTCCTACCTGATTGATTTGGCGATAGAGCACGAAATCCCATGCAGGGACAGCCTGCTCAACCGGTGTGAGGATATTGATCGGTACTTATATTCCTGTGTAGCGCACCAGAGATGTGCCATCTGCGGCAAAAAGGCAGACATCCACGAGGTGGAGAGGGTGGGAATGGGGCGAGACTGGCGGCAGATGCACCATTTGGGACAGCTGGTGCAGCCGTTGTGCCGCCAGCATCATCAGGAGGTGGATCAGGTGGGGCAAGCCTCATTTGATAAAAAATATCATCTGTGTGGAATTCGGCTGGATGAATTCTTATGCAAAAAATTGAAATGGAGGATATGAGATGAACAAGGTATTTTTGATGGGCAGGCTGACGGCTGAACCGGAACTGAAATTTACACAGACCGGAAAGGAAGTTCTGAGCTTTTCCCTTGCCGTAGACAGTGGGTACGGGGAGAAAAAGAAAACTGATTTTATCACCTGTGTGGCATGGGAGGGTACTGCCAAGTTTATCTCCCAGTGGTTTCACAAGGGCTCGCTGCTGCTTGTGGAGGGGGCGCTGCGGACCAGAAAATACACCGACAAAAGTGGAAACAACCGCACAGCAACCGAGGCGCTGGTATCGCAGGGGCACTTTACCGGGGAGAAATCAAACCGCTCATCGGTGGATGTGATGCCGGAGGAAGGGGAATTTTCCCGGAACTTTGCAATGCCACCAGCAGCATATCAGGCAGCCACATACAACGCACAACTGCCGCCACCGCCACAGCAGATGGGCATGAATGATTTTGCTGAGGTTTCTTCTGACGATGAAGATTTGCCGTTTTAGGAGGCGAGGGAGTGGCTGAAAGACGAATGATTTCAAAGAAAGTGGTCGACACAGATTTGTTTTTGGATATGCCTGTGTCGACCAGGCTGCTCTATTATGATTTGTCTGTGAGGGCGGATGATGATGGGTTTGTTGCATCCCCTAAGCGCATTTCCCGGATGGTAGGATGCAGCGAGGACGATCTTAAACTGTTGGTTGCAAAAGGATACCTGATTCCGTTTGAAAGCGGCGTCTGTGTGATACGAGATTGGAAAGTACACAACTACATTCCCAAAGATAGGTATCACGAAACAGATTATCGTAAAGAAAAAGCGATGCTCACAGAAGGTGAGACAGGAGCTTATTCTTTAAATGCAGAAAAATCCGCTTATTTATGCGATTCTTGTGAACCAGCATACAAGCCAGATACAGTTTGTATACAAGATGTATCCAATTCTGAATACAATCCGTATCCCGAGGATAGGTTAGGTAAGGATAGGTTAGGTAAGGATAAGAATAATAAGGCGGACAAGCCCGCCCGCGCCCGCTTTACAAAGCCGACAATCGAGGAGGTTCAGGCATACTGCCGGGAGAGGGGCAACAGTGTGGATGCCAACCGATTTGTGGACTACTATGAGGCAAACGGCTGGAAGGTGGGCAAGAACCCGATGAAGGACTGGAGGGCTGCAATCCGAACATGGGAGAAGAACGGTTACAGCACACCACAGAAAGCACAAAGCTCAGTAACTGGAACGCTGGACTTTGAAGCAATGGAGGCTTATTTACATACAGGAGGACACCATGGATAAAAGATACACCTATCAAGAGGAGATTGAGCAGAAGAGACTTTGGCTGGAGCGAAAAATCAAGCGAGAGCTCAAAATCGTAATCAATGCAATCATCGACAAGGTAATCTGGAAAGGCTGCAATCTGGATGTGCTGATTCTGGTTTTCCCGGAGCTTACAAGGGCAATCGTACATACCAACCTCAGATACCAAACGGAGTTTCCAAAAAGAGAATCCCAAAAGCTGGAAGCGGACATCAAAAGCTATGCCAAAAAAGAAGTGTGCCGGTGCTATGAGGTTTGCGAGAGGAAGGAAACACTATGAAATCAATGGGAAATATCTACCATCGGCAGTAAGCCTATCTGCGCACCAAATCCGGGCAGCAGATGATGAAGAAAGAGGCAGATAACATCATCCGGCGCAACTTTGCAATGGTGTTTAAGGTGCTGCATGATGATTATGGATTCGGAGCCAAGCGTCTGGTTGAGTTGATCCAGCTCCTTAACGATTTTGCAGAGGAGGCAGCCAAAGATGAGCTGTGGTTTGATACCGTAGCAGCATGGTTTGAAGGATACACAGGGGTGGACCTGTGGAAAGATGATTGGATGGAGGGGAAATAAGCATGGAAAGAATCACAACCTCTGAAGCGCTATGGGATGTATTAGGTAAGGCATTCGATGCCGTTTATAGGCTTCAAGAAATCGAAAACATCCTCGGTGACAACTATGACCTCGAACGCCTGAAAGAACTGGTGGAAGCGGATAGGGAAGGTAGGTGCATGGTGCTGCCGTTCAAAGTGGGAGATACTTTGTGTTATATAGGGGGAGCGTGCGAAATGCTAATCAAGTCCGCAACCGTGGAAGAAATGTATATCGAAGATGAAGTTCTTGTTGGCGTAAGCTCTGGCTCTGAATTTTTTACACTCCAAGAAAAAGAGTGGTACGAAACTGAAAAAGATGCCGAAATTGCACTGGAAAGGATGAGAGAGGTGATAAATATATGCCAGAATACATTGATAAATCAGTGATTTTAGACCAGATTTCAAAACAAAAATTATTTTACGAAGAAAAAAGAAAGCAATCAGGAAATTGTTTAGAAGAAATGAATTGCGTTGGAGCAGAAAACGGATTGACTGCGTTAGAAGACATTATCAGTGATATTCCAGCCGCCGATGTTGCGCCGGTGGTGCATGGAAAATGGGAATTTGAGCCAGAAACCATTAACACATATAGTGTATTAAAGTGTTCAAAATGTGGATGGTGGACACTGGATTTAAGCGTTGATGGAAGTTATCACCACTGTCCCCACTGTGGTGCAAAATTAGATTTGGAGGATGACTGATTATGTACTACGACCTTGAAAAACAATACTTAAAGATACTGGAATCAATCAAGAAATATGGTGGATTCCCTAGTTGTTATTCAAAACTAGACTTTGACCTTGCGCTTGAATACGCTATCGAATCTGTTAAATTAAGGATTCCGGTTAATGTGACATCAAAACTTTGGAAACCAACCGTCTGTCCAAATTGCTCAAACATATTAGGAGAGGTGTGTCCCGGTGGATATTGGGAAAATCCACACTATGATAAATGTCCTGTATGCGGACAGCTTTTGGAATGGGAGGAAGAATTATGAGTTATGGTGTTCAATTTAAGGTAAAGGCTGAAGGTGTTGATTTTTGGGCTAGAGTAATGTCATGCCATCCAACCTTTACAAAAAGCGCAAAAAAATCACTTGAAAAAATGACTGGATTGTCGTGGGAAGAAGATAAAAGTGTCGGATTTTGCATTGATGTTATGCCAATAATCAAAAGTACATTGGATGAGCTTTGTATCAATCCACATATTTATGAACCGTGCGAACCAGAAATGTTTTGGGAAGAGATAGAAATGCTGCGATATTTCTTTGGGTGGTTATTGAGGGACTGGGAAGATTTTAAGAAAAAATACCCAGAGCTTGTATCTGTGGCTACATTCTGGATTTATTAGGAGGTGTATTATGGAACTTTACCCTGAAATGAACGAAAAAATCAAAGACATTCTGAGAATTGGTGGAGAGCCTTATCTTCTGTATGCTGCGGAGTATATCGAAAAGCTAGAAAAGCAATTAAGCCTTGCTATTGCAGGGCTGAAAGAAGCAGCTGATAGTAATGGGGGTTGCTGGGGGTGCAAATGGCTGGACGAAGAAACCGATGAATGTACAAGCCCAGAGGGACGGTTAATGTGCGATACCAAAACAAATAAGCAGTACAGAAAAGCGTGTTTCGGAAAGAAATACAAAGGGAGAAATTCAAACAATCATAAGGAGGAAGATAAATGGATAGTTTAGTTAGAAAAGCGTTGCTTGGCGACAAGAAATCTCAGGAGGAATGTACAGAAAAAGGGATTGTGCTGCCGTGTCCGTTTTGTGGAAATGAAAATAATATAATCAGCAACTGGGGGATGTTTAGAGTTTGGTGCCCACATTGCAAGGCAAAATCAGAAGATACCCTTACAACGCGAGATGCACTAAAATCATGGAACACCCGCCCTGCCCCGCCGATTGGAAGATGTGGGGAGTGTAGGCACTGTGTAGGAGTAGGGAAAAACCAAGCCTTGAGGTGTACGCTAAATAGCTTTGGGGTAGAGTTTGGGCTTGATTTTATTACTTCAGAAAGCTTTTGCAGCTACTTTGAACCGAGGGAGGAATCTCGATGAAAACTCAAGAAATCATTAAAGCCCTGTGCACAACGACCAGCCGGAGCAAGAGGGCACTGCTGGATGAGGCAGCGGACAGACTGGAACAGCTGCAAACCGAAAACGATGCGCTCTTTCGGGCGGCGATGGACAGCAGAAAGGAATCGGGGTTGCTGAATGAATAATCAGGAGAAAAAGCGTTACCTACTCCGGTGCCGACATCTCAACCGCAAAATCAATGCTCTGTTAAAGGAAAAGGAGCGTTTACAGGATTTGGTTTGCAAGGTCAGCCCGAATCTTTCCGGTATGCCGCGAGGAGGAAGTAGCGAACGTGAAGCATCCCTTGCGCGGCTTGCGGACATTGATAGCGACATCGACAGGCATATTGACCAATATGTGGACACCAGGAAGGAGATTGCCGCCTGCCTGGATCAGCTTGAGGATGGACGGCTGTATGAGCTGATGCGGTTGTACTATCTTGCAGATGAAACATGGGAGCAGGTAGCGGAGGATATGAGGCTGGATTATCGGTGGGTATTGAGGCTGCACGGCAGGGCGTTAGAGGAATTGACCATTGAAAGCCACTATCATAAGCTGATATGATTATAATGGAATTAGAAAGACAAAATCTCATATTCGAGTTCATTGTAAGACCTCCTTTCGGACAAGAGCCATGCCTTCGGGTGTGGCTTTTGTTTTGCAATTTTTTAGGAGGGGAAAGGAGCAGGGGCATGAACCTAAAAAGATTGGCATACAAATTGCAAACAGCCCTTCTCCAGCAGGGCATGAAGGTAAAAATCAATCAATTTCAATCTTATTCGGAGCAAAACAAACGGATGATAACGAAGTATGTGCTGACCATCCCGATTGAAAGCGGGAATCAAATAAAAAACAAAACAGTTTTAGAAAGCTATAGCTTGTCTGAGGTTGTGCAGAAACTGGCAGAACTGTTGCGGGGTGATGGCTCGTGAAGCTAACCACAAAGCAAAAGAATTTTTGCGAGTATTATTTGCAAACAGGAAATGCGACTGAGGCTGCAAGATTGGCAGGATACAGCGATAAAACAGCCAGAGTAATCGGAACCGAAAACCTATCAAAACCTGCCATTTCCGAGTATATAGCCGGTCGCCGCGCAGAAATGGATAAAACTCTCATTGCGGATTCTGACGAAGTGCTGCGCTTTTATTCTGCCGTAATGCGTGGAGAGGTGAAGGACCAGTTTGGGTTGGATGCTGCTCTGGGGGACAGGCTCAAAGCAGGAGACAGTTTAATGAAGCGATACGCAGTTTCTGAGAAAAACACAATTTCAGAGCAGATGGCGGAAGACCCGCTGACAAAAGCGCTGAAAGAAGAGGCGGAAAGGATGGAAGAAAATGCCAATCAGTAAAAAGCAAAGACAGATTCTTGCCTTTCCGTTTACTTCCTACGATGCGCTGATTGCAGACGGCGCGGTGCGTTCCGGCAAGACGTCGTTTATGTCGATTGCTTTTGTGGACGATGCCATGCGCAGATACGACCGCCAGCGGTTTGCCATCTGTGGAAAAACGGTGGAATCGGCAATCAAAAACATCATCGAGCCGTACTTGGGAATCAAACTGGTGCGGGAAAAGTATCGCATCAGCTGGCGCAGGGCGGACAAAACAATGATTGTGACCCAAGGCAAAAAGCAAAACATCTTCGAGGTGTTTGGCGGCAAGGACGAAAGCTCCTTCGCTCTGATTCAGGGACGCACCCTTGCCGGTGTGCTGTTTGATGAGGTTGCCTTGCAAACCCGCTCTTTTGTAGAGCAGGCATTGGCAAGATGCAGCGTAGACGGGAGCCGGTTTTGGTTTAACTGCAACCCGGACAGCCCGAACCACTGGTTTTACAAAGAGTGGATTCAACAGGCAGAGCGCCACAATGCACTGCACCTGCACTTCGAGCTGGACGACAATCCGGCACTGTCAGAGGAAATTAAGGAGCGATACCGCACCACCTACAGCGGTGTGTTTTACGATCGATATGTAAGAGGGTTTTGGGTAGCGGCGGACGGCATCATTTACCCGCAGTTTGACAAGAACAGGCACATTGTAAAAAGCAAGCCGCGTCCATACAGCAAGTATTACATCTCCATCGACTACGGCACAAGCAACCCGACGTCGATGGGCTTGTGGGGACTGTACAACCGCAAATGGTATCGGGTGGCAGACAGCTACTACGACGGCAGGGAGCGAGGACCCAGAACCGACGAGGAGCACTATCAGGAGCTGGAACGATTGGTGAAAGAAAATATCCCATCGGCTCAGCCGTTCCGGGCAGTGCGCGCGGTGATTGTGGACCCGAGTGCTGCCAGCTTTATCCAGACAATCAAAAAACACGGCAGATTCCGCACAAAGGAAGCGAACAACGATGTGCTGGATGGAATCCGCAACACAGCCGCCGAGCTTAATGCCGGGCGGCTTTTGTTTTGTGATGGTTGCCACGACATCTTTGACGAATTTGGCGCTTATGTGTGGGACAGCAAGGCGAGTGACAAGGGCGAGGACAAGCCGGTCAAATCGTCCGACCATGCGATGGATGATATGCGGTATTTTGTCAACACCATCCTGTACAAGCAGGGTGGCTTGAGAGTTGGAGGTGATGAAAATAGAGCTTAATAAAGCAATCGAATATATCGACAAAGCTCAAGCCAAGCTGAGCGAGTGGCGCAGCAAGGTGGCTTTGGGCAACAGGTACTACAACAACGAGGACGACATTAAGCGCACCGGCGCAGCGGCAATCGACGCGGTCAATGGATATTTACAGGGTATTGGGCAAAACCCTCTGCGCTCGGCAGATAACCGCATTTCCACCAACTGGCATGAGATTCTGACCGTCCAGAAAAACGCCTATGTATTGACCTATCCGCCGGTGTTCACCATCGGAAAGGATAAGGAATTGTCCGAGGAGGTCAACGACACCTTGGGGGACGAGTACGCAAAGGTGCTCTCTCGGCTGGGGACCTATGCGACCAACGCAGGGACAGCCTGGCTGGAATACTGGGTGGACAGCGACGGTGTGTTTCGGATGGCAGCTCTGGAAGCGGACCAGTGCGCAGCTTTTTACAACCCGATGGACATTGGCAAAGAAACGATTGCCCTTGTGCGCGCATACAATCTGCAAAACGCAGACGGCAACGATGTGGTCCACTATGAGGTGTGGGATCAGCAGGAAGTTGTTTTTGTCAACGGTGAGACAATGGAGGAAGAGCCGGTCATTGTGGGCGGCAGGGAAGTTACCCGAATGCCGAATGAATTTGGCGAAATCCCCTTTATCGAATTTGCAAACAACGAGCGCAAGGCAAGCGACCTGCTCAAGTACAAGGGATTGGTGGATGCCTACGACAAGGTCGTGTCTGGATTTATCAATGACCTGGACGACATTCAGGAGATTGTTTTGGTGCTCAAGGACCTGACCGGCGAATCGGAGGACAGTCTCTGGGTGCCGGTGCGTGATGCAGAAGGAAACGAGAAGCTGGACGCTGACGGCGACCCGCTGCTGGAAGAGGTAAAAAAACCGGTGAATCTGTTGCAGCAAATCAAGGCGCAGAAATATCTTACAGTGGACGGCACCGGCGGGGTAGATAAATTATCGCTGGAAATTCCGACCGAGGCGCGCGACGTTGCGCTGACCATGCTGCAAAAGCAAATCTATGTAGCGGGGATGGGCGTTGACCCGAACCCCGAGCGCACCGGACAGGCAACCGGCGCTTATGTGGACCATATGTACCATCTGTTAGAGCTGAAAGCAGGCTTGATGGAAACAGAGTTCCGCTCGTCGCTCAACCGGCTGGTGCGTGCAATCCTGCGCTATTTGGGCAGAGACACCAAGCAAAAAATCATCCAGTCGTGGACCCGAAACAAACCGAAGGATGCAAACGAAACGGTCAACCGCCTGGCAAGCACCCCGTCAGAAGTGATGTCCAACTACACCAAACGCCGCCTGCACCCGGACATCGACGACCCTGATCTGGAGGACACCTTAGTGCAACAGGAGGAAGCACAGCGGATGCAGAATCTGCTGGACCAGTTTGCCGACGAACCAGAGGTGTAAAGAATGGACCATTATTGGGAGGAGCGGGCAAAACGCTCGGTAGAACGCTATGAACAGGCGGTTCGGCAGGCAATCCCGGAGATGCTGAAAGCCTTTGAGCAGGCAAAAAAGGAAATTGTTGCAGAGATGTATGCCTTTTACGGGCGGTATGCAAAAAATAACGAAATCACCCTGGCACAGGCAAAGCAGCTGTTAAGCCGCAAAGAGCTTGCAGAATTTAAAGGTAATCTTTCCGAGTATGAAAAGCTTGCCCGCCAGAGCATCGGGACCTTTCACCTTGAAGTGGAAAACATCTCCATGAAAATTCGCCTGAACCGTCTGGACGCGCTGCTGATGCAGGTGGATGCAGTGTTGCAGGAATTATATCAGAAACAGCAGAAGGTCATACAGGAAACCACAGAGCGGGTCACGCTCGAAGAATACTATCACAGCCAGTATGACCTTTCTGTTTCCACCGGAAGGGTGCTCAAATTCTCGAAAGTCCCGGAAAGTTTTATAGAACAGGTCCTCACCTCCCCGGTGATGGGCGCAGACATCTCCACCAGGCTGTGGCGGCAGGACATCGACAGCGGCTTTAAAATCCGGCAGTATCTCAACCAAATGTTCATCGAGGGCAAACCGCCGCAGTACTTTGCAGAGGAGCTGGGCAAAGCAATCGGTGCAGTGCAGGTGGGAAAGGACGGCAAGGTCATCGGCAGCGGCAAAAAGTACGAAGCCTACCGCCTGCTGTACAACGAAGCGAGCTATGCTGCCAACCAGGCAAGGCTGAAAGCCTATCGGGAGATGGGCGCACCATACTACGAGCTTACGGCAACGCTGGATATTCGCACGACCCCCATCTGCCAATCTCTGGACGGCTGCATCTTTGGTATCTATACCGGCGGAGATGTGCCGGCAGAGTACCGCAAGACCGGCAGCGAGTACCGTCAGGCAGCTTACAGCACAAACAGGGTGATTGTAGGGGTAAACTATCCGCCATTTCATGTCAACTGCCGCACAGTAGCGGTGCCACACTACCCGACAACCGACACCGCCCGGATGACAAGGGCAGCAAGGGACGCAGAGGACAACCCGATTACCGTTCCTGCCGACATGAAGTATGAGGAGTGGTATGAAACCTATATTGAAAAATCCCCGAAAAGTGGTATAATAAAGCCATCGAAGGCAAACCAGACACTAACCGATGATGAAGAATGGGCGCTCAATGAGTATATCAGCAGCGGCAGTTATAAAATCAATGCTCCTTTGCGTGAGGGGATCGAGCTGACACAGGAACAGCAGGAGCTTGTCAGAAATCTGGATTCCGCGTTGGAGAAGATGCCGGTATACACCGGAACGGTTTATCGTTCAATTAGTAGTCAAGATATAGATATACAAAGATTTTGGGCTGAACATACTGTGGGTTCAAACATAGTTTATCTCCCTTATACATCTTCCAGTACGGAAATTTATGATGAAACAATGGATATTCAGATGGAGATAGAAAGCAAAACAGCGAGAGACCTTCGTTCATACAATGAACAAGAACAGGAAATTTTGTTTCCAAGAGAGTGTGAATTTGAGATTGTTAAGAGAAAGGGCAATAGGTTGTGGCTGAAAGAAATCTAACATATGAGGAATGGAGCCGTCTGTCAGAAAAAGAAAAAGGGGAACGCTATCAAGAACTGTCAGAGCATGATAAGTTTAGAGTTAGAATTTCTATGTATCCTGGTGTTCGCCAGCGAAGATGTAATAGTTGTGTTCACTATTGGGGATTTGCTAAGTGCGCTGCGTTTCCAGATGGAACCACCAAAGAGCATCGCAATAAAGTGGATAAAGACCCCGAAACGCCTTGTGCAAACGGACTGAAATACAGGAAAAAGGAAATATCATGATAACCTTTAAAGAGTTTCTGACTTTGTCGAAAGATGAACAAATAAAAATGTATGAGCAACTGAACGATCACGATAAATTTCTTGCAAGAATGAGTGATTGGGCTCCAGGAGGAGTAATTGTTGCAAAAGAATCGACTGATCCCAAAGATATACAAAGGCAAGAAGAAATAATGAAACAGTTAGAGAAAGCGATTGAAGAAGGAAAAGTAAATCTGTTATAATCCTAAATTCAATAATCAAACCGTCCTTTCTGGGGCGGTTTTTTTATACCCAAAAACAGAAAGGATGAAACAAATGGCATTTACAAGAGAATTTGTCAGAACTGCCGCAAAGCAGAGCGGCGTTGAGCTTCCGAAGGAACTGGAAGATGCTCTGATGCAAGAGCATATCTCTGAGAAAGAAGAACATTCCAGACAGAAAATCCAAGAAGCTCTTAAAAACCACAAACCGGAACCAATCAAGGTGGAGGACAGCGAGGAGTACAAAGCACTCAAAAAGCAGTTTGAGGATTTTAAAACCGAGCAGACCGAAAAGGAAACCAAGGCAGCCAAAGCAAAGGCAGTCAGGGAAGTCCTGACCTCTGCCGGACTGAGCGGAAAAGCGCTTGAAATGGCAAGCAAACTCTTTGATGCAAAGTCGTTGGAGCTGGACGAAAGCGGCAAGGCAAAGGATTTTGACAATCTGGTGTTTGCTGCAAAAACCGAGTATGCAGATGTCATCTCCACAAAGCCTGCGGGCAGCGGATACACCCCACCGGCAGGCACGCCGCCCAATAGCAAAGCGGATTTAGGCAGCCTTTCGATGGAAGATTACATTGCAGAACGCTCAAGACAGAAATAAAAATAAGGAGAGAAGAAAATGGGAAACACATTACTGACCCCAAGCATTATCGCAAGAGAAGCCCTGATGGTGCTGAGAAACAACGCTGTGATGGCAAAACTGGTGCACCGAGATTATTCCAATGAGTTTGTCACAGGGGTGGGCGACACCATCACCGTGCGCAAACCGGCAACCTTTGTTGCAAAGGAATTTACCAGCGCCATCGAGATTCAGGAAGCGACCGAAACCGGTGTGCCAATCAAGATGGACCACCACCTGGATGTCTCCTTCTCGGTAACCTCCAAAGAGATGAGCCTTGACATCAAGGACTTTTCCAAGCAGTTTCTTGTGCCGGCAATGCAGGCATTTAACGACAAGATTGATACCCTGTTGCTGAGCCTGTACAAGGATGTTACTGCGGTTGCCGGTGACCCGGCTGCTCTGCCGACTGCCATCGACCCGATTGTGGATGCAGGCGCACTGCTCAACACTGCAAAGGCTCCGCTGGGCGACAGACGTCTTGTGCTCGACCCTCTGACCGAGGCTGCCTTTATGAAACTGGGAACCTTCCACGAGGCGGACAAGGTCGGCGACAACGGCACTGCACTGAGAGAAGCATCCCTCGGCAGAAAGTTTGGTTTTGATACCTACATGGACCAGAACGTCCAGAAGGACGGCTCGCAGATTATCCAGAACCTTGCCTTCCATAAAAACGCCTTTGCACTGGTCACCCGCCCTCTGGCTCTGCCAAACGGTGCCGCAAAAGCTGAGGTCGTAAACTACGACGGCTTCGGTCTGCGTGTTGTCTACGGCTACGACATCACCAAGAAAACCGATACCATCTCGATTGATATGCTGTGCGGTGTCAAAACGTTGGACAAAACGCTGGCGGTGAAACTCCAGTCCAAAAAGGCGTAGTAACAGGAGGGGAACAGCATGGATGAAAAGCAAAAAAAGGGGATCCTTGCCTTTATCCGGCTTTATCCTCTGATCCCTGAGCAGATGGCGGCGGCGGTTGAGCAAATCTCCGCTGCCGCTTTGCTTTTAAAGGCGTATTTGCACCGTTATGATTTGCCAAGGGCGCTCTATCCAATCTGCGCGCAGCTGGCAGTAGCGCAAACCATATCCGCCGGACTGGCTGCCGGTATGGGAAACAGCCAAGTCCAGAGCGCGCAATCGGTCAAATCCATCACCGAGGGGGACACGACCGTCAACTTTGCAAGCGGCACAAGCGAGGCAGCAGCGGTTGCAAACAGCAATGCCATCCCCGTAAGCCCGCAACAGGTGCTGGAGGCAAACCGGGAAATCCTCAACCGATACCGCAGAGGGGCGGTGCGACCATGATTCCAAAGGATACAGTAGCGGCTGCCAGAGCTGCCCTGCAACTGTTTTATGACGACAGAGCGGATGTTTATCGGGTGGCTTTATCTGGCAATGTGGTGGAACAAAAGAGAGCTTACACAGCTTTGCCCTGCCATCTGTCGCTGGACAGCAAGCCTGTTTTGCAGCAAGGGGAGCAGGTGGCAACCGCACCGGCGGAATTTACCGTTTACTTCCCACCGGATGCAGACATCTGCGAGGGCGACCGGCTCACAATCACCCACAGTGGCGGTGTGAGCGAGTACGATGTGGGCACAGTCCACGCCTATCACATCAATCGCATCTGCCGGTGCAAAAGGCGGGGGATTGTATGAGCGATTCCATCTATTTTCAAAATTTTGATGATTTCCTGCGAAAACTCAGAGAGCTGGAAGCCGACTGCGAGCAAGCTGCAAAGAATGTGCTCAACCGGGCGGCGCTGGAAGGCATGGGCGAAACAATAAAGAAAACGCCTGTTGACACCGGGTATTTGCGAGGACAATGGGAGCCGCATCCGGCAAAGCGCACCTTAGTTGGCTGGGAAAGCGGATACAGCAACAATGTGGAGTATGGCTTGTATGTAAACTATGGGCACCGCGTTGTCAGAAACGGGAAAACGGTCGGATACAGCACCGGCTTTTTTATGCTGGAAGCCGGGGAGGAGTTTGCAAAAGAACACATGAAGCAATACTTCGATGAGGAAATCATGAACATCAAGCAAGGAGGTGGGTGGTGATGCAGCTCAATCAAAACATACGATTTGACCACTTTTTGACGGACAAAATCGACCAAAACAAGCTAAACTGCATTGAGTGTTTTCAGCTGAGTGCCGCTGAACAGTTGTGCAAAGAGTTCCCTCAGCTGCCGGTGGTGGTTGTGCCGCAACAGCAGAGCAGACCCATCCTGCAAATTCCTCCGGCTATCTTTGTGCAGGTGTTTCAGGTGCAACGGCATAAGCGCCTGGACGGCTTTGCCGAGTGGACTTTGGCGGTAAACTTTGCCTACATCAGCAAGGATACAAACGCCACAAGCGAGCAGCAGGATGCCGCAGTCCGAATGATGGACAATATAGAGCGCATCCGACCGATTGAGGGGGTATCCTCCCCTTATACCATCTACAACGCACAGAGCAAAACGGTGGATGGGATTGTAAACATCACAGGAACCGTCAGCGTATGGGAGCAGCGCACAGACGATGCACCGCTGATTCAGTACGCAGAAACAAATGTTATCGTAAAGGAGAAAGAGCATGGCGATTGTTAAACAGATTTTGCCCGGTGTATATGCAAACATCATCGCCGGAGACAGAGATGCAGCCTTGTCTGCGCGCGGAACCGTGGCAATGGCGCTCGACCTTGATTGGGGTGCGTCGCTGACCACACTGCTGCGAGGAAACAGCACGATTGCCCCTTTGGGCTATGATTTGACCGACCCAAAGCTCAAGTTGGTCCGCGAGGTGATGCAGAACGCAGGAACACTGCTGCTGTATCGCCTGAATGCCAAAAAGGGACAGCCGGCACAGGGCACACTGGCGGCGGGCATCACCGCGAAAGCGATTTATCCCGGCATCCGCGGAAACGACATCAAAATCACTGTGGAGAAGGACAAAGATGTTTTTGTTATCCGCACCTACCTGGGCACCCGGGAGATGGACGCCCAGGCGGTGACAAAGCCGGGGGATTTTATTCCAAACTCGTATATCAAAATCGAGGGCACCGGCACACTGGAAGCGAAAACCATCACCCTCACCAGCGGCAGCAATGGAGAAATAACCGCGGCAGCAGGGTATGATGCTTTTTTCGAGGAAATCCGCAAGCATGAATTTAATGTGCTCTGCTACACCGGCACCGATGCAGAAACAAAGGGGAAATATGCAGCCTTTGCGGAGGAGCTGGAACAGGCGGGAATTTACACCCAGGTAGTCATGAACAATCCGGCTGCCAAAGGGGTCAACATCATCAACAACACCGTCGGCGGCAGCACAGCGCAGTATGATTTGACGGCAGCAGAGGCTTGTGCGACCATGGCAGGAATCCAGGCAGGCTGCGGCATTGAGAAATCTGCCACACACTATCAGGTGGACCATTGGATTCGGGTAAACCCAACCTTAGACAGGTGGCAGCAGCAGACCCGAACAGCGGCAGGCGAAATTCTCTTTGTGGAGATGCACCGCAAGATTTGTGTCCTCAGTGACATCAACAGCTTGACCACTTTTGACGCTGAGCACCCGGAGGACTGGAGTAAAAACCTTGTCATCCGCACCCTGCGCGCCATCACAGCAGACCTCAAAAAGATGCTGGACGAAAAGGCAATCGGCAAAATCCGCAACAACAGGGACGGCAGAAACGAAATTAAAGGCAAGTGCGTTAGCCTGATTACAGAAAACTACCTGAACAATGGATATGTGGAGGACTTTGCAGCGGACGATGTGACCGTCAGCTGCATGGGGGATGCTGCCAGGGACAGTGTAGCGGTTACTGTCGGTGTGCGAGTTGTTGACACAATGGATAAAATCTATCTCACTGTCGTTTCGGAATAGGAGGGGTGAGCTATGAAAAAAGAAAGATTATCAAACATCCCGTCCGGCAACGATGGGAACGGATACGCCACAGTAGGCGGCGAAAAGGTGGCAGTTTTCAAAATCCGAAAACTTTCTCCAAAATTAACAGGCGAAGTGGAAAAAGGAAACTTTCTCGGAGAGCGCATGAGCCAGCACGCTTTGCGGCGCGTGGAGGGGACCTTCTCCGTCAGCTATTGTCCTACCAGCTACTTTGTAAAAATGGTGAAGCAGTGGAAGGAAACAGGTATCTACCCCGATATTACCATCCAGTATTACAACGAGCTCAACGATGTGCATGGACGCGGTGAATACCAGCTGCGCAACTGCATCCTCAAAGATTTGGAGATGGGGATGCTGGACGATGAATCGGTTGCTGCCATTACCCACACCACAGAGGGAACCTTTGATGATTTTGACATCATCAGTGAAATGAAATAGGAGGCACGACGATGGAAACTTTAAAGAATTTCTTGCACCCAAGGAGGAAAGAAAACATCCAGTTTGTGCTTTCTGATTCCTTTGTGGACGAGCAGGGAAATCCGCTGGAATGGGAGATGCGGCAGATTAAAGCAAAAGAGGGTATGGAAATCTCCCGAGACTGCGAGGGCGCACCGGAAATGGAGACAATGGCGCGCTATATCGCAGAGGCGCTGGTAGTGCCAAATCTTAAGAGTGCAGAGATTGTGGATGCTATGGCGCAGGAGCACAACGGCAAGATTATGAGCCCTTCTGAAATCCTGCTGGAGCTGGTGACAGATGGCGAGCTTGCCAAGCTGGTTAGGATTTACAATCAGCACAATCGGGCAACACTGGATTTCCAGACGCTCAAAGAAGAAGCAAAAAACTGATTAAGCAGGGCGGGGATGAGTTTGCTTTGCAAGCTCACCTTGCCCTGCAAAACCACAATATTTTACCGGAGCAATATTATCTGCTGCCGGTGCGGGAAAAGGCTTTTCTGGCGGCATCGGACGAGATTGCGGCAGAGGTGAGGAGGGGTGAGTGATGGCACAGACATTGGATGCGAGATTTCAAATCAAGGATGACGGCAGTGTTGTGCTCAGAAACATCTCCAAAGAGCTCTACAAGGTAAAGTCCAATACCAAGGATGCGTCCAAAGCGGCAGATGCGTTTGGCGACACCTCAGTAGGAGCGACCAAACGAGCGCGAAAAGGGCACGAGGAGTTAAACGACACCCTTGCAGGCACCGAGCGAGCGTATAAAAAGCTGGGAGAGCATCAGGGAGATGCCGGAGGATGGAAGAGCGATTCATCCGGGGTGCGCTCCTTAATTGGGGATGCTGCCAGCTTTGCAGCAGTCGGCATCGCCGCACGCAAGGCATGGAAAGGGACGATGGATGCCATCAACCTGTCCGCCATGCAAAAGGTGCAGGAAACCACCTTTCAAGCGCTTTTAAACGGCAAGGCTGCCGGAAGCGCGTTGTATGATTATGTATCAGCCTATGCCAAGGTGTCCGCTTTAGGGCGGGAGGATATTGCAAATGCGGTGACGGCATACAGCAGCTATACCAAAAACGCAGACCAGCTTGAGCGGATGATAAAGTTGACCGAACGCCTGTACGCCAAGGACCCGACACAGGGCGCAGAGGGCGCAGTCTTTGCGATGCGAGAGCTTTTATCGGGCGACACCATGAGCATCAAGGACCGCTTTAATATGAGCGGATTTTCCGGCGAAACGATACGAAACTTTGCAAACACCAGTGACATCGAAGGGATGCTCGACTATGTAGATCAGATGTTTAACCGGTTTGGAGCGACGCAGGAGGTTGTGGACGCAAACTTTGACAACCTCACGACCCAGACCAACATCTTTACATCCAACCTCAAAACAGCGATTGCAGAGAGTGCGACACCGGCGATGGAAACTCTTGCGGGCACCATGCGGCGCTTAAATGCAGAGATGGACGCCGGAAAATATCAGCCGTTTATTGCGTTGATGGCAAACGGAATGGAGCTGATTGGCAGCGGAATCGCGTGGGTAGCGGAAAATCTCAACTGGCTGGCTCCTGCGGTTTTGGGCGGTGCGACGGCATTCATTGTGTACAAAGGCGTGCAGATGACCGCAACGGCAGCAATGGCAATCTTTAAGGCGGTAACGGCACTGACGACCGGGAATGTTATCCAGCTGACTGCGGCAGTTGCCGGATTGGTCGGAGGCATGGCTGCCATGTCGGCGGTATCCAAACAGATTGACGCCGGAGTGGAGATGGATATGGAAAGCGCCAAAAAGCAGTTTGCCGACCTTTCTGCCAATCTTCCCGCCGCTGGAGCAAAGCTGCCGGTCGAGGTTGCAAACTCTGCACCCATCAAAGTAAAGGGCGAGGTGGAAATCGAAGAAGAATCCATGCGCTATCTGCTGGACATCCAGGGGCAGAAATGGCTTGCAAAATTCTCGACAGCGACCCTTGCCCCACAGATGATTTTTAACGGCACGACCATCGAGAAAACAGCCGACTTTGATGAGTTTGCAGAGTATGCACTGGAAAGCCTGCGGACCAGCGTGGAAACGGCTGCGGACGGCGTGTATTAGGAGGAGTACGGATGTACGATGTGTACTTAGACGATATTTACTTTTACGGGGTCACCGATTTTGATTTTTCCGGCTCCCGGGAGCTGATTGTCTACAACGGCATCGGCACAGGGTACTTTCCGAAAGCGGACGACCCCGACCTGAAAAAATGGAGTTGGGAATGTCGATTGCAGGATTTCCCCGAGCATTACCACAGCAAGGGCTTTACTCGAGCAAGCGAAATCATCAGCAAACTCGACGAGCTGCAAAGGAGCAAAGAGCCGGTGCGGTTGATTGCGCGCGGGGAGAAAAAGAGCCTGTCTCAGCAGGTGTTGCTAAAAGGATATACCGCAAAAGAGCAGTACGGCGGGGTGTATCAGGTAGCGGTCAATGTGCTGGAATACAAAGCAGCTGCCATCCGGGACACTGCCATCCCGGAAATTCCGCGACCGGGAAAAATCCCGACACAGCCGGAAGTTGTCATAAAAAAAGACGAAACGGTTTACGACAAAACGGATGAGCCGAACAACTCTCTAAAGCCCTCCAGTGATCCGGGCAATGGGGTGATACATGACCCCATCAACGGGACATTGCTGGACACGGAAACGGGCAAGGAGATTGATTTGCTCGACCCGCCGGTGGACAAGCCGATTATAGATACGGAAAAGAAGGATTATTACATCAATAACATCACCGGGGAACTGGTGGAAGCACCCACAATCAACTGGGGAAACCTTTGGGACAAGATTGCACCCGACTGGAAGAACAGTCCAGCGGCGCAATGTTGGAACGATATAAAGCGGGCGTATGACCAATACATCAAAACCAGGTACGGCAAAGGAGAATGAGGATGGGAAAAGGAAAATTGCTCATCATGGACAGCCAAGTCGGAGGGGTGTTAGAGCTGTCGGACATTGCCGGCAACATCCGGCTGCATCAGGTGTGGAACGATGGAGCAAGCACCCTTACCTTTGAATACCCCAGACAGGGCGGCAGGCGCTTCTCCAATGGCTCGACGGTGACATTTACATACGATGGTGCACCGATGTTTTATGGATATTTGCAGAGGACCGGCGGCAACCGTGAGCGTTTTCGATGCACCTGTGCCGACCAGCTGCGGTATTTTAAGCCGACCAACACCATCCTGCGCAAGGAAATGCCGCTGAGCGACTGGCTCAATGTGGTAGCGGCTGCGGTATCTGACGGGGACAGGATTCGCTTGGGTAGCATCGACAGCACCGGGGTCAATCTCAGCAAAAAGCTGTTTGACAGCAAAAGCCACCTGGATATGCTCTATGATGCAATCCGGGAAAACCTTTGGCTGAACGGTTACTGGTACACCCTGTTTGATAACTTTGGGCAGCTTGACCTTGTGGACACATTGGACTTGCGCCTGCCTTTGGTGATAGGGGATGAAAGCCTTTGCACCGGCTTTGAATACGAAAAAGCAATCGACGACGACGGTGTAGCCAACCACATCAAGCTGGCAAAGGACGACGAAAAGGCGGGTGTGAGGAAGGTGTATGTGGCGCAGGACAGTGCCAATATCGCCAAATGGGGCAAAATCATGCACTATGAAAAGGTCACCACCGACCGCAACGATGCACAGATGCAGCAGCTTGCGCATATGCTGCTGGCTCTCAAAAACAAAGAGGAGCAGTCCTTACAGCTGGATGCAATCGGAGACACCAGAGTACACGCAGGCAGCGGCATCAAGGTGGAGTTACAGCAAGAAAGCATCAGTGCATGGATGGTGGTCGAAGGCGTTACCCATATCTTTACGAGCAGCCAACACACTATGAGTTTAAACTTGCGATGGGGAGAGTGGACATAAAAAAGCCCGCATCAAGCGGGCTAAGGTAATTACTTTTCGATTAGCTTGTCGAGCTTATTACCAATCTCGTTTAACTGATGGATAATAATCCAGTTTTGCTGAGAAAGCAAATAGGTTTGTCTGTCTGGCGTTGCTCCTGACTTTAATCCCATCTCGATTGATACTTGATTAAGCCAAAGGTCTTGATTAGCTTTTAGCTTTTTAACCGCATCTTGTAACTCAGGAGACAGGGAGTTTAAAAGGTCATCGGCCGGTTTCTTGAACATTGACATATAAACACCTCCTTAATTTACTATCATCATAGCACAGAAAGATGGTGATGTACAGTGCCAACAAATGATTTTGGAACAAAATTACACAAAATAATAAAACAAGTAGTTGACAGATATGTTAAAAACCAAAACCTATCCGATGCGGTGTTTGCAACCTATACAGGCAAAGGGTTAAAGGTGGACGACAAGCCAATCGAGATTGAAATGGACATGGTAAATGTGCCGGAGCATCTGAAAAAATACAAGGCGCGGATTTCCTTTGACCTGACGCAGGAGGAACTGGACAATCAGGTTTTGATCGTCAAAAAGTCAGGGGAAAGGGTGGAGCTTTCCAGATTAAAATTTGACCGCATCCCTGTTACCGTAGAATACGACAAGATGGAGGCGGGACAGCGGTATATGGTGCAGCAAAAGCAAGGCTCCAACCGATACTTCATCATCGATCGGGTGCCGGAGGAGGAAGGATGAGCGTATTAAAAACATACCGTCGGCTGACAGGGGAGCGACCGACCAGCGTGACCTATCAGCTGGATTTGGAGAACAAACGGCTGGGGCGCAGGATGTGCGACAGCGTGGAGGCAATCAACCAGGCAATCTTCCTGATTCTGGCAGTGGAGCGATTTGATTATAAGATTTACTCCTACGACTACGGTGTGGAGCTGGCAGAGCTTGTGGGCAAGCGCAGGACACTGGTGGAGGCGGACATCCAGCGCAGGCTGGACGAAGCGCTGACACAGGACGACCGCATCAAGGGGACAAGGGATTATACCTACACCTTTGACCGGGAATCGGTAGTGGTGGACTTTACTGTGGACACCATCTTCGGTGCAGTACCGATTGAAAGGAGGTTTAACATTGGAAGCCAACTACCAAATATTCGATAACGGATGGCGATACGGCGACATCATTAAGGATATGCTGGAGCAGGTGCCGGACAAGGTGGACAAACGCGAAGGTTCTATTATGTACAACACCCTTGCGCCGTCCGCCTATTTTTTAGCTCGCCAAAACTTTATGCTAGGTTTTTTGATGGGTTTGCAGCTGTTTGCCGATACTGCCACCGGACAGTGGCTGGACCGGGTGACAAACGATTTTGGCATCAACCGAGAGCCGGCGACCAAAGCCCTGCGGAAAATCAGCACCTTTGACACCAAAAACGCACCCTATGATGTGCCGCTGGGAACGAGATTTGCCATTGATGAGGTGACCTTCCGGCTGATCGAGCGCATCGACATCGGGCAGTACAAGGCAGAGTGCGAGCAATACGGTGTGGTAGGAAACTGGCCTCGGGATACCCTGTTGCCGGTGGACAACATCGGAGGGAACTTTGGCTATGCAAAGTTGGCATCTGACCCGCTGATTCCGGCAAGGGACGATGAAACCGACGAGAGCTTGCGGGAACGCTTTTACCTGTATGTGCGCTCGGAGCCATACGGTGGCAACAAAGCGGACTATAAGCTCAAGGTCATGCAGATTGAGGGCGTTGGCAAGGTAGCGGTCTTTGGTGCGCCGGTGATGGGACCCGGGCGTGTGGGAATCATCATCACAGACGAGCGAGGGCAGCCGGCACAGGAAGAGCTGCTCAAGCGGGTGAAGGATGCTGTAAAAGAGGAGGGCGACGGAATTGCACCCATCGGGCACAAGCCGGAGGTGAAAACAGTATCAGAAAAGGTGATCAATCTCTCTGCCACACTGAAGTTGCGGGAAAGCGCACAGTTTGAGCTGATAAAGCCGAAGGTGGAATCGGCGCTGAAAGCATACATCGAAGGGCTGCCTTTTGAGGAGGACACCATCTACCACTCAAAGGCAATCGCGGCGATTCTGGATGCTGATTTGGGAATCCGGGATGCAACACAGGTAATGCTCAACGACAGTAGCGGCAGTGTGACGCTGAGCAAAACCTTTGGACAGTTTGAGGTGGCAAAGCTGGGGACAGTTACCCTAAAAGAGGTGAAAGCGGTTGGCTAAATTTTATGAAATTCCTGCCGATTATGTAAGCCACCTGCCGGAGGTTTTGCAGGATATGGAGGACATCCAGCTGATGGCAAAGATAATCAACCCCTATCTGGATGCGCTCAACGGCAAAATCAGGCGGATTGTGGACAACAAAACGGTGACCTTTGCGGATGCAGAAGGAATCAGCCGCTGGGAGCAGATTTTGGGTGTATCTCCACCGATTGGCGGCACACTGGAGGACCGGCGCAACGCCTGCCTTGCAAAGTTAAGGGCAAGGGGTGTCATCAACCTTGATACCCTGCGGCGGGTGGTGGAGACCTATCTGGGCGTGCCGGTGGAGATTGAAATGTGGTGGGATGCACAGGAGCTGACATGGCAACAGGTGCAGGAGCAGTACAAAAGCTGGCACAACGCATCCAGGCGCAAATGGGGAGATTTTTACCGGCAGGGCGAGCCGTATGTAATCTATATCTACTACCGAGGGACAACCAAAATCCCTGACCTTGCGCCGCTGTATGAGATGTTGTACGAGCTGATTCCGGCAAACCTGATCATCAAGGTGCTGTATAAATTCCAGACGTGGGGAGAGGTACTGGACGGTTATAGAAATTGGGAAGCGGTAAAAGAGCTGTCGTGGGGGAATATCCAACTGGGCTCAAAAACAATATAGGAGGAACGTATGAGACAGGGAAAGTATTTAGGGCTTAACTTGCCTGATTATACCGATGCTGCGGATGTGCAGAAACTGGTAGAAAACTTTGAGAAGCTCGAAGAGCGAGCACCGGGCTGGACCAACCTTTCCAACTCCGGCACGGTGCTGGAAACAGGCGGGAGCTTCCAGGTGGCGCCGTTGTTCCCGGTGGGGGATGCCGGAATTTTTGCCATTACCTTGAAGATGCCACGCGCCTTTGTCGAGGGCGATGTGGTCATGGTGGAGGACACCGCCTACAACCTCTATCAGGGCACCGACCCGGCGCTCAATGATGCGTGGAAGGCTGGCGAGGTGGTGACCATCAACTTTGACAAAACCTCCCGCCGGTGCTGGGCTTCTGCCGGCGGCGGAGCGCCAAGACCTTTGCCTGCGCAGGTGAGCAATATGCAGGCGAGCACACCAGAAGGAGAAACGCCGAGCATTGTCTTTACATGGACAAATCCATCGGACGAAAACTTTGCAGGCATGGTGCTGATTGTCAAGGAGGGCAGCGCGCCGAACAGTGTGACCGACGGTGTACAGGTCTACAAAGGCACTGGTACGACCTTTACCTACACCGAGGGTGTGCAGTGGGAGCACACCTATTTTGCCCGCGGCTTTGCATACAACAGCCAGAACAAATTCCAGCTGGATGCCACCGGCGCGATTGCAAGTGCAACGCCTTCCGATGTTCCGAATCCGGTCAGCGGCTTAAAGCTGGAAGGAAATAAAGGGAACGCCACCCTGACGTGGACCAATCCGACCCAGCAGAGCTTACAAGAGGTGAGGGTCATCCAGAAGATTGATTCTGCACCTGCAAACCCGAACGATGGAACACAGGTGTACAGCGGGACAGGGACAAGCTGTACGGTGTCCAATTTGCAGGACAGTATCCATTATTATTTTGCTGTCTATGCGATTGCCAAAAATGGAAAATACAAAGAACCAGCTGTGAAGGATTACATCCCGGAAATCTACCCGAAGTACAGCTATACCGGCAACCACACCCTCGTCAAGGATGAAAACAACCACTGGCGTATCAAGTTCCTTTCCTCCGGCGTGCTTGAGTGGCTGTCGGAGGATGCGCAGATTGATGTCTTTTTGGTCGGCGGGGGAGGTAGTGGCAGCGCAGGTGGAGGTGGTGGAGGATATACGCAGACCCACAAAAAACAGATTTTAGAAAAAAATCAAAGGGTACAAGTGTATGTTGGTGCTGGTGGAGAAGATGGGAGTGGAGGAACATCCTACTATGGAAATTTGTATGCACAAGGTGGAACAAGCACACGCTCTAATGGCATTGGAGGAGATGGAGGTTCCGGTGGAGGTGGGGGAGAAAGAGGAAGCGACCCATATAATCCTAGTGGAACTGCGGGAAGGGGTGGAAGTGATGGAGGAAATGGAGAGGACTTAAGCAGCTACTCTTATGGAGGAAGAGGGCAAGGAAGGACAACCCGTGAATTTGGAGAACCAGAAGGAGCGCTTTATTCCGGTGGTGGTGGCGGTCGAGATTTATACGGAGGTGCTCCAGGTGGAGAAGGAACCCCTGTAATAGCTGCACATGGGGCAAGTGCAGGAAGTCTAAGGGGAGGCGGTCCAGGTGGCGGTTATGGAGGTGGAGGAGGTGGTTCGAGCAGTGGAAAAAGTAAAGGTGCCCAAGGCATCGTCATCATCCGCGATGCAAGAGCATAAAGGAGGGAAATCATGCGACACGCAGTAATTGATAACGACACCATCGTAAACATCATCGAAATCGACCCGCGCAATGCCTCTGATTTTGGCAATGCCGTCACCATCCCGGACGGGCTGGGTGCGGGAATCGGCGATACATACCGAGAAGGATGCTTTTACCGCACCGACCCCGAAACCCAGCAGGAGGAGGAAATCCTGCCCTTCGACCCGCTGGCAGAAACCCACAAACGTCTTGCCGAGGTGCAGGCAAAGCTCGACGAAAACATCATCGACACAGATTTTAGAATCTTAATGCTTGAAAGCCTGAGTGCTTCCAATATGTAAAACAAAGGAGAAATGATTATGGCAACCTACGAAATGATGAAACGCACAATTATCAGACAGAAGGCATCCGGCGCTTTGAACAGGTCGGACTGGCAGTCGAAACTGGATGTCTTTATGCTCTTTGACAGGATTACACCGGAGCAGTACACCGAGCTTAAAGAGCTGATTGGGGACAGCGCAGGAATCTAGTCTGCGGGAAAAGAAAGGATGATTGCAGGGGAGCTTCCCTTCGTGGTATAATAAGAGCAGAAAATCAGAAAAGGAGAGTGTGGAGCAGAATGGCGCTGGAAAACAAGCTGCATCTGACAAACTCGGCAGAGTTGGCGAGGGAGGAAGAGCGAATCAGCAAGAAAAAAGCGATGGAGCTGTTTGAGAGCGGGTATCTGGATACCTTAAAGCCGGGAAGCGTGGAGGCGCTTTGCAAAATCCATGCGTACCTGTTTTCGGAAATCTATGATTTTGCCGGTCAGGTGCGGACGGTGAACCTTGCAAAGGGAAACTTTCGCTTTGCACCGGTGATGTATCTGGAGATTGCTTTGCAAAATGTGGAAGCAATGCCGCAGAGCACCTTTGACGAAATCGTCGAAAAATATGTAGAGATGAACATTGCACACCCGTTCCGAGAGGGAAACGGCAGAAGCACACGCATCTGGCTGGATTTGATGCTGAAAAAAGAGCTGCACCAGGTGGTGGATTGGAGCCGCGTGGACAAAAACGACTATCTGCTGGCGATGGAGCGAAGCCCAATCAAGGATATTGAAATCAAATATATCCTCAAGGCAGCGCTGACCGGTGAGGTGGACAGTCGGGACATCTACATGAAGGGCATCGACCACAGCTACTACTACGAAGGATACACCGTCTACAAAGCAGAAGAGCTGTAATAAACCGACAGAACAAAAGCTGTTCCCCGTTTGGGGAGCAGCTTTTTTGGTGGTGAAGCTCGCATAAAATTGATGTGAAATAGAAAAAACTCTTGACATATAACGCGTTACATGATATATTTATGTTACGCGTTACGCAAGGAGGTGTTTTAAATCGCGGAAAAAAGTAGAGCTGAGTATATGAAATCAAGACGTGAAAACCAGAAAACATTTAGTGCTGTCATTGAACGAAAAAAAATGGAGTCCTTTGAAAAAAGACTCCATGAAATAGGCAAAAGTAAAACAGAATGGTTAAACGAAAAAATTGACGAAGAACTCAGTAAATAAAAAAGAAACAGCCTGCCACCGTAGGAAAGTTACAGACTGTTTCTTTGCCGACAAGGAAACCCTTATCTGAAATCTATTTTACATCAGGTAAGGCTTCTTTGTCAAACGAAAAAAGGCAGAGAGCCTTTTTTGATGTAAAAAAATAGAAAAACCTCTTGACTTTTGCCCGTACATAATATATAATTTATGTACGGGCAAAAGTGGAGGTGATACAATGAGCCCACGGACAGGACGTCCAACCTCTAATAAAAAAACTGAACGCCTAGAGATACGTTTAACACCAGATGAAGCAAAACTTTTACAAGAGTGTGCAGATGAGCTCCATCTTACAAAAACGGAAGTAATCAACAAAGGTGTTCAGCTTGTAAAAATGGAGTTGGACAAACAAAAATAGAGCAACCCGCCCTCGTCGAAAAAGTACGGATTGCTCTATCCACAGACAGGTTGCCCTATCTGAAATATATTTTACATCAGATAAGGCTTCTTTGTCAAACGCAAAATTGACAGGAGGTCTTTTTATTATGGACAGAAAAGAAGCAATACAGATATTGGATGCTGATTTGATGGAATTACAAATTTCCTGTGAAAAAGCAAAAGTGATTGCCGGTGACTTGATGCAGGACTACTTCGGAGAAGCGAACCCCAGTGCGGAACGGCTGAAATTTTATTACCAGCATTTCAGCACATTTTCAGACATTATATTCGATTATATCTATTCTATCGAGCAGTCATTAAAAAATATGCTCAGGGAAGGAGAAAAATAATATGAATGAGTTGATTCAAGTCAATTATGACAACGACAGACCGACCGTATTGGCAAGAGATTTGCACGAGTTTTTGGAGGTCAAAACCGCTTTTAAAGACTGGTTCCCGAGAATGTGTGAATATGGATTTTCAGAAGGAATTGACTATTGCTCATTTTTGAGCAATAGGTCTGACGGGCTTCCAGGGAAACCAAAACAGGATGCCCAGCTCACCATTGAGATGGCAAAAGAAATCTGTATGCTGCAACGCAACGAGCGCGGCAAACAGGCGCGGCAGTATTTCATTCAGCTGGAAAAGGACTGGAACAGCCCAGAACTGGTGATGGCAAGGGCGCTGAAGATGGCAAACAGTCGAATCGGCAGTTTGGAGGAGAGAACCGTCCATCTGGAACAGAAGATTGAGAAGGATAAGCCGAAAGTGCTGTTTGCCGATGCGGTGAGCGTTTCGGGCAGTGCAATTCTGATTGGAGATTTGGCAAAAATTCTGCGGCAGAACGGCGTGGAGATGGGACCGAACAGATTGTTCCAGTGGCTGCGGGAAAACGGGTACCTGATCAAGCAGAAAGGCAGTAGTTACAATATGCCAACCCAGAAGTCGATGGAACTGGGACTGTTTAAAATCAAGGAGACCTGTGTGACCCACAGCGACGGACACACCAGCATCAACCGCACTCCAAAGGTGACTGGAAAAGGGCAGGTATACCTGCTCAACAAGATTCTGGGAAGAAAGGTCGAACAGATCGAACTGGAAGAGAAAGCCGAATAGCATAAAACAAAGGGAAGTTGCTCTTTTTAGGGCAATTTCCCTTTTGTTTTGGAGTTTTATATGAAAGGAGGTGATTTAAAAGATGAACGAGTTAAGCGAAATCTCGACGCTGGTGAAGGAGTACATATCGCCGGAAACGGTGTGGCTGGTGCCTTGCCTGTATGCGCTGGGGAGCATCATCAAGCGTTCCATCCGCATCGACGACACCCTGATACCGGGCATTTTGTGCCTGGTCGGGGTGCTGTTGTCGGCGCTGGTGAGTGTGGCTGCCTGCGAGCCGGTCGGATGGATGCAGTGGGTGATTCTGGCGGCGGTGAGCATCGGACAGGGCTATGTGCTGGCTGCTGCTGCCATCTGCCTCAATCAGCTGATCAAGCAGCACGGCAGGGCAGGAGCGCTCAAAAAAGGATTTGACGGGAAGGAAGAGGAAAATGAAACAGGGAATTGATGTATCAAAATGGCAACCCCAGATTGACTGGCAGAAGGTCAAGGCGGACGGCATCGACTTTGCCATCATTCGTATCGGCTACTGCTACAATAATGGTGCATTGAAGCTCGACAGTGCCTTTACCCAGCACATCAAGGGTGCGCTGGCGGCAGGACTGGATGTAGGCATTTATCTGTACAGCTATGCTACTACCGTACAGGCGGCAAGGAGAGCAGCGCAGGAGGTCATCAAAGCGATAAAACCGTACAAGCTGACCTACCCAATCGCCTTTGATATTGAGTATGAGAGCATCTACACCGGCGGCAGTAAGCAGACCAACACCGAGATTTGTAAAGCGTTTTTGGACGAGGTGGAGGCGGCGGGCTACTATGCCATGCTGTACTGCTCGAAGGATTTTCTGGACAGCTATCTCTATCCTGCACAGCTGACCGCCTATGACAAATGGATTGCACAGTACGCAGGCAAATGCACCTGCAAGCATCCATACGGTATCTGGCAGTACACCGGCAGCGGCAGGGTGGGCGGCATCAGCGGCAGCGTGGACCGGGACACTGCGTACAAAGACTATCCTGCCATCATCCAGCGGGCAGGACTGAACCAAGGGGTGTAGGACGATGGAAGTGGATTTAACACAGATTATGGTGATCCTTGTGACACTGGTTTCGGCGGTGATGACCGGCATTTTGTTTCCGCTGATTCGCTCCAAGGTGAGCGCAGCGCAGTGGGAGCTGATCAAGGAGTTTGCTGTCGCAGGTGTGCAGGCGGCAGAAATTTTGCTGGGAGCCGGTAACGGAAAGGAAAAGTTTGAACAAGCCAAACGCTACATCGAACAGCAGTGCAAAAAGTATGGTATCAAAATGGATGCGGATGCCATCCAGGTTGCCATTGAAAATGCGTGGAAGGACCTGGGACTGGATAAAAAGGAGGAAGCGGTATGAAGTTAGGCGAAAAAACCAAAATCACCATCGTAAATGTAGGCAATAATCCGCTGGCAAAAGAGGTTGCGCAGGTATTGCGGGAAAGCGGCTACAAAAACGTTACTGTGCTGCCGATGCAGGGCGAATACGCCGGTTGGTACGGGCTGGCAACCACCGAGCCGGAATATACCATCATCCTCAAGGAGGGCAACGTCTGCAAGGTACAGCCATGCAGAGTGCAAGGCTACACCGGCAAGCGGCTGGGGGATTTTGTAGCGCGCGATTTGGCAGAGAGCCAGCGGGCAAAGACGCACTACCGCCACCAGATCAAAATGCTGGGATTGGACCCGCAGCTGCTGGGCACCTACACCATCCCATGGGATGAGGTAAAATACGATGAAACCGCGTGGTACTGGCTGGACAAGTCCCCGCTGCTGTGGGCAGAGCTGCCGAACGAGCCGGGCGTTGCGCGGGCAGTATGCAGGGCAATCAGCGGATACATTGATAGTAAATATCAGTAAGGGAGGGCATGCGTATGCCGGAACCGGTAAGCGATACCTTGTGCCGAGAGCGGCAGAGGGTGCAGGACGAGCGCTTTAAACGTGATTTGGAGCGCATCGAGGATTTAGAGCAGGTGTGCGACAAGCTCAACCGCTTAAGCATCGAGATGAGCGAGCTTGTTAAAAAGCACGATGAGCAGCTGACTGCGCAGGCGCAGAGGCTGGATGCCATCGAGCAGCGTCCGCTGCACTGGTGGGAAAAGTTTGCGGGGCAATCGTCACAGCGTTAGGCGCAGCGATAGGGGGCTGCCTGCTCACGATGATTGCGCAAGGGATTATCAAGGCGTAGTGGTCAAACAGGTAAAGGAAGAAAGAGAAGTATAGCAAGAAAAATACCCTCCTCAGCATAGTGCTGGGGGGGTGTCTTTCTATTTTATGGAGTTTTGTTTGAATATTTGTGTATTAGTAACTAAAAATATAAATTAATAAATAAAGTATGGACAAAAAAGAAAAAACATATTATTATAGATATATCTTGACAAATAGAATGGTAAATGATATAATGCTCAACCGCCATACATATTGTAATATTTTTTTGATATATACAGTATGTATTGCAAGGATAACGATTGAGAGCAATTCTTTTTCAGTTTTGTGTATAAGATATGCATAACATTGTGTATCGTTGATAAGGAGGAAACTAATGAAACTATCTTTAAAAAACATAGGGAAAATAGGTTCAGCCTCAGTTGAAATAAATGGGATCACGACGATTGCAGGAGAAAATAATACCGGAAAAAGTACAGTTGGTCGTGCGTTGTTTGCTGTTTTTAATAGTTTTTATAACATTGAAGATCAAATTAAAAGAGAAAGAATTCAAAGTGTTGAAAATAACATTGATGTATTATATCGCAATATGCATTATATGAGAAAAATAGGCGTGGATTCTGATGAAATTGCAAAAAATATTGTTTCTAACACAGAAGTGTATAGAGATGATGTTTCTGCAATTGAAGAAGAGCTAAAAAGTGCAATGCAGCAATCAATAAATGACATGGAAGAAGATGTAGATGAAGCACTAATAGGAGAAATTTCTGCTCGTATCAAGGAAACTTTAAATGTTTCTGATATGGAGCTATTAAAATTAGTTGCTACTAAAAAATTAAGTGCCGAATTTAATGCACAAGTAAGCAATATTTTTTCGGAAGATACTAGTGAAATTGAACTCCAAATAAAAAAAGAACCTTTGGTAATTTCACTGAAAGATGATATGGTAACTGATATACAAAGAAATGGTGTATCACTTCATACAGAGGCAATATATGTTGATGATCCATTTGTATTAGACGAGCCAAGATATGGAGGGTTCCGCTTTACTTCGGAATATCTTGACCATCGTAACCATTTAAAGACAAAAATTCATCTTACCAAGGATGTAAATCTTGTAGATGAAATAGTGACAGGAAATAAACTTCAAAATATTTATGAAAAAATTTCTTCAGTTTGCAGTGGAGAAGTTGTAAAAAAACAGTGGCGTTTGGGGTATAAAAGAAAAGATACAGATAAAGTCTTAGATGCAAAAAATTTATCTACAGGCTTTAAAACTTTTGCAATATTGAAAATGTTGCTTCTAAATGGAGTTATTGAATATAACGGTACAATAATTCTGGATGAACCTGAAATTCACTTACATCCAGAATGGCAATTGTTATTTGCAGAATTAATTGTGTTAATTCAAAAGGAATTTAATATGCATATTCTTTTGAATACGCATAGCCCATACTTTTTACGGGCAATTCAGGTTTATTCTGCTAAATATAAAATCGCAGATAAGTGTAGATATTATTTGTCAGAAGTAAGTAATGATCGGGCAGAAATTATAGATGTTACAGATAATATTGAAGAGGTTTATGCTAAATTATCCAGACCATTGCAACAATTAGAAGAGGAAACTTGGTAAAAATGAATAATATATACAATCACCCGATGTTTGAAAAATATGTTTCTACATTAAAAGAAACATCATGTGATAATAGAAATAAAAAAACCTCAAATTATATGACAAAGTCGACACTACCAGCGGTTAATTTTGATGAAGTAAAAAGTGAATATATTGGAAATCTCCGCTTGACAGATACCCCAAAATCCAATGATGCTCTTTTTTTCGATAAAAAAGAGGTTCCGTTTTTTATCGAGTTTAAAAACGGGAAAATTGAAAGGAAAGAGTCATATGATATCAAAAAGAAAATTTATGACAGCGTCCTGATTTTTACAGATATAGTTGATGTGGGAATAACAGAATTGCGTCAAAATATGGAATATATTTTGGTTTACAACAAAGATGCGAACTCGGGAAATGTGTTAGGCGAAAAAAAAGAGTCACAAATACAACAATCATCGTCTTTTAATCAATTTTCTAAAGGAGTTACTAAGTTAGCAAAAGAAGAATTTGTGGAATTTGGGCTGAAATGTTTTGAGAATTATTGTTTTAAAAAAGTTCACACATATACAATAGAGGAATTTGAAGCGTTTTTAAAAAATTGTTCTCAGAAGAATTAAAAGATAAAAAGACAAATTTATTCTAATTCTAATTTAGTGTTATAGATTCGACAAAAGCCTTCTCAGTTTTTAATTTGAGGGGGTTTTTTTGATTATTAGAAAATGAAGGTTTAATAATTGAATTAATGCAAAATTTATTAAATGAATTCAATATAATTTCAAAGATTTGGATCCTTCTTTCCAAGATGAATAATCGTAGTTAAAAGTGTGTGTAACATTAGCAACATCCATTCAGGAAAAGATGGAGGGTATAGTACTTACAAATGTTTGGGAGAAGTCGAATAGTAGTTGAGGATTTATGATGACGAAAAGTCAACCTATTACAAAGATGGGAGAAAATTTGAAACTGAATACAAAAAAGTGGACATTTACCGCGCCGGAGATTTTGGTTGTATTATTCACTGGCACAACTAAAAAGAGAGAGCAGCACCCCGAGGGTGTTGCTCTTTTTGCTTGCCCAGTATAAAAGGTGTGGGAGTTAATTAAAAAATAGATTTTATCTTGAATTTGATGGTGTTTTTGATGGTGGTTTTGTCAACTTTTGGGACGGTTTTTATTCGTATACGATTTTTTATCTTTTAAAAAGTGGCTTATTTATGCAGAAAAACAACTTGACAACTTATGCGTTGGCGAAAAATCAGGGGTTCAATTCCCCTCGCCTCCACCAAAACACGCAAATCCGAACTCAGAAATGGGTTCGGATTTTGCTTTATCCGCTCCACCACCAGACTGAGTCTGGACGCATATCGCGTTCCAGGCTCTTTCTTTTTATCTAAATGTGAGGATCGCGTTTCAGCCGATCTAAACTGACCACCCTTCCCAGACTAAAAACCTCAATCAATCGCTTAATCATGCGATTTGTTGGGGTTTTCTTTTTGCGAATTTTCAAAATTGACCTTGTTTTTGGAATTGCTTAACAAGTCTGTAAATCTATCCTGGATCATTTGAGCGGTTAAATCTGTGTCGCCCTGCATCTCGTGCCCGTATATCCCAAAGGTATCCATATTTTTTGAGTGCCCGCCCAACGATTTTACAAATCCTTTTAAATCACAAGTTTAGGATTGTTTATGGAGAATAGCCGTTCTGGTGGTAAAAAGTCCATAATGCTCTAATCAGCTATATTAAAAGCTAGGGATAGTTGTAGGAAGAATACAATAAACTTTTAAAATAAAAACAAATTGCTTTTACTGCCTTGTTTATTTCTATTCTAACCTACAAATGTCTGTTTGTCCAATGTTTCATTTGAGAAATAGATATGTTGATATAAACATAAAGTAGAAAAAAGAAGATGTTGATTTATAAAAAACGGGAAGCATTTGCTTCCCGTTTTTTGTAAATTTTGTGTGTAGAATTGTATAGTGTTTCATGGAATGTAGGTCATTGAATGGGGGATTTTTGAAGTTTTGATGATTAGAAGGTAGGAAAAGATGAAAAATAAAGTACCAGAAAACCATATTCGGGGATGAACTCGTCAGGATAAATTTTATCTGCAAGGAAATGAAGAAGAAGGAAGGAGTATACTGCAAACGATTTTAAGTGGGGAAAATGATAGCGATTCCTGTACATCATTTCTTCACTTTAATTGGCACTAGGGAAGATGAATTGCTAAAAATATGCTTGGTAAAAGAAAATGATTCTTTATAAAATCGGAGTAAAATCGAAAATTTTTACGAAAGGAGGGAGCTTAGGGAAAAGGAGAGGAAGAAAGAATAAAAACTGAACGGGAGGAGAACTTGAGGAGAGGCAGAGATTCTTACAATGCTAAAACTACGCGCAAACAGCATAGTAAAGGGAAAAATAGAAGGAGTTGCTATACAGAACAGGAAGATTTTTGATAGGACTGCTGCCAGAAAGAGGGCGGATGCAAGGAAAAGAGTAAGAATAATACAAAATCAGAAGGGAATTTCTAAAAAACCCCAAAAAATCTTGCAAAATAATTGGGAAATTTGTTTGCAAAACTTATTTGTGTCACAAAAACTGTCACTGGTTGAAAAAGAAATGAATAGAAGTATAATAATAATATGAACGAAAATATCAAATTAAAAGGGGAAAAAGAAAGAAACGGATTGATTCATGCCGATAAAAGGTGAATCCTTCAAAAACAATTCAGAAAGTATGAGGAAAACTTCATGGAAAAAGAAAAAGACGAAATTGAAATTGACCTGCTTGCGTTGGCGCTTGCGGTCTGGAGGAAAATTTGGCTGGTATTGGCGATGGCGATTCTTGGAGCTGCGGTCGCATTTTCCTATGCCAAGTTTCTGGTGACCCCGCTGTATCAGGCGAAAGCGATGATGTATGTCAACAACAGTGCGATTTCACTGGGGAACGCCTCCTTCAGTATTTCTTCCGGTGAGTTGTCCGCGGCGCAGAGCCTGGTGGATACCTACATTGTCATTATGAAGAGCCGTCTGACGTTGGATACGGTCAACGAGAAGATTAAGGCGGTTGACCCGGAATGTGAATACACCTATGAGGAGCTGTCAGGCATGATTACAGCCGCGGCAGTCAACGGCACCGAAATTTTTGAAATTGTGGTGACCAACCCGGACAACCAGAAAGCAGAGCTGATTGCCAATACCATCGCGGATGTTTTGCCGAAGAAGATTGCAAGCATTGTAGAGGGCAGCTCGGTTCGTATTGTAGACTATGCGATTGTTCCTGCATATCCGGTATCTCCAAGTGTGACCAAATACACAGCAATCGGTCTCTTATTCGGCGGTATGCTCAGTGTGGGCATCATTGTTCTGATGGAGCTGATGAATGAATCCATCCGTTCGGAAGATTATCTGCTTCAGACATACGATCTGCCAATCCTTGCAGTTGTTCCGGCAATGGGAGCAACGAGCAGATCCCGTGGAATCAGTGAGTATCAGAAGCAAAACGGAAAGGAAAAAGAATAATGTTCTGGAGCAAAAAGAAACAAAACCAAAAGTTGTTCGCCGATGTTGCATCGGAACAGCAGAGTATGATGGGAAGCAACCTCAATTTTGCAGCATCCGAAGCGTATAAACTGTTGCGCACCAACCTGACCTTTTCCTTTACCGATGATGAAGAACAAAAGATTATCGGAATTACAAGCTCTGTAAAAGGAGAAGGAAAAAGTATTACAGCGATCAATCTCGCGTATACCATCGCAGAGGCAGGCAAAAAGGTGCTGTTGATGGAATGTGATATGCGACTGCCGACAATCGCCAAGCGATTGAGCTTAAAATCCAATAAAGGATTGTCCAACCTTTTGGTCGGCATGAATTCAGCCAATGAGGTTATCCAGGAAGGAGTTCTGTCCAAAACAATGGATGTCATTCCGGCAGGCGATATTCCTCCAAATGCGTTAGAGCTGTTGGCATCCAATCGAATGGAGTACACACTGGAATACCTTTCGGAGTATTACGACTACATCCTTTTGGACCTGCCTCCGGTGACAGCGGTTGCCGATGCACTGGTTGCTTCTAAACTGGTATCGGGTATGATTGTCGTGGTTCGACAGGATTATGTGGGAAGAGCCGCTTTATCGGAAACGATGCGCCAGCTGAAATATGCCAATGCAAAGGTGCTGGGCTTTGTCTTTAACAGTGTGGATGATTCTACCCTGCCATACAACAAAAAATATTACCGCAAGGGATATTACAAGGGAAAATACGGCTATAACTATGGCTATCAGTATGGTTACGGACATCAGCAGGTAGAGAAAGCACAGGAGAAAGTAGGACAAAAATGATTGATTTTCATACCCACATCTTGCCGAAAATGGACGATGGAAGCAAAAGCACAGAAGAGTCGATTGCGATGCTGAAGATGCAGGCAGAGCAGGGCATCCGATGGGTGGTTGCTACTCCGCATTTTTATGCAGAGCATGAAAGTCCACAGGATTTTTTGCAGCGGCGCAATCACTCCTATCAGTCCTTGCAAAAGGAGATTGAACGGCAAGGGTTGCAGGACCAGCTTCCCAAAATTCGATTGGGTGCAGAGGTGCGGTATTTTGAAGGAATCAGTCACAGCAGTGCTGTCCACGATTTGAAGATAGAAAATACAGACCTGTTATTGTTGGAGATGCCGTTTGTACCCTGGAGTCAACGGATGATTCAGGAGGTCAAGGCAGCACAGCAGTTTAACTTAACCATTCTACTGGCACATGTTGAACGATACCGAAAGACACAGGGATTTTTCTTCCATAAAAAGCTGGAGGAAATGGGAGCCTTGATTCAATCCAATGCAGAATTTTTTCTCAATAAACAAACCAGAAAAAAGGCGATGCATTTGTTTGAACAAGGTAAAATCAATTTGTTGGGGTCGGATTGTCACAACGGTACGGTTCGACCGCCCAATCTGGGGGAGGCTGTGCAGCTTCTGACCGAACAGTTTGGGGACTTGTCTGTTCGTTATCTGCAGGATCAGCAGAGAAGATATATGAAAGGAATTGATTAAGATGAAAAAATTCATGACACTTTTTTTGACAATGGCTTTGATTGCCTCGATGTCTCTGACAGGAGTTGCAGCTAATTTTACCCCTAGCGTACAGGGAAAACCGGCACCGGAGGTTGTTACCAATGTGGTGACCACCCCAGACGGTAAAAAACAATCCTATGTAGCACAGGTGATCGATAAGGAAGGCAAAGTAATCAAAAACATTGAGAAAGACAGTGTTGTCATTACCCCGGTTTCCAAGTCTAAAAAAGCAACACCGGAAGTAAAGGCAGCTTTGGATAAAGCCTACAAACAGATTAAAGATGCCAAATCTTTGAAAGACTTGGTACCGGATATTGAAACACACCTGAAGAGCCTTTCTAAAACCTTGAAGGTGGAAGATATGGTTACCCGCGATTTGTTTAATATTTCGGTCAACAAGGAAACAGAACAGTATCTCAAGAATGGTAACTCCCTCAAGCTTAGCTTCCAGTTGGGCGTGAAGCCAAACACCAAGGTAGTTTGCATGACACTTGTTGATGGAAAATGGACAGTAATCGATCAGTCAAAGGTGAAGGTCAACAAAGACGGCACCGTAACCGTAGAGTTTACCTCTGCCGGTCCGGTGGCATTTGTAGTACAGAAAACAAAAACGGTCGCCAAAACACTGAGCAGAGCATCCCGCTCCTAGTAAGCCGGGATAAGATGGAAAAAAGTTTGGAGGATCATGGATGCCACAGGTTCACGTAAAAAAGAGCAATACCAAAAAGATTCTCGTTCTGGTTGCAGTTTTGCTTCTTTGCTTGGGTGTAATTGGAGCCGTTTCCTTTTGGGAAGCCGGGCAAGAGAAGGAAGCCATGTCGGTTCAGGCAGAGATTGATGAGTCGGCACGCAGAAGAAGAGAAGGCTGGATTGAGCGGGATGGAGTCTGGTATGCTCCCAAGCAGGGACAGGAAACGATGTTGCTGATTGGTCTGGATAAGATGGATCCTCTAAAACAATCCGAAGGCTATAACAATAATACGCAGGCAGACTTTTTGCTACTGGCAGTTTTTGATGATATAGAAGAAAAGGTCCATGTCCTTCATATCAACCGAGACAGTATGGCAGAAATTCCTGTGTTGGGTGTCGATGGTCAGCCGGCCGGTAGCGTTACCGGTCAGCTGGCGTTGGCTTATACCTATGGTAGCGGCTTGAATGATAGCTGTGTCAATACAGTAGATGCAGTTTCGGATTTTCTTTATGGAATAGAAATCGACCACTATGTTGCCATGACTATGGGAGCTATCCCGTATCTCAACGATTTGATTGGCGGGGTAGAAGTTACTGTTTTAGATGATTTTTCCGGTATCGACGACAGTTTGGTGGAAGGGGAAACAATCACCCTAAAGGGTGAGCAGGCACTCCATTATGTCCGCAATCGTGCAGAATTGGAGGACAGCACCAACCTCAACCGTATGAAGCGCCAGCAGCAGTATTTGATGGCAGCAGCTCAAAAGATTGAAAATTTGGATGAGGATTTTACAATTTCACCGGAGCAGCTGGCACAGATTGCAAAATATATCCTTTCCGATTGTTCGATTGACACGCTTTCCAGAATGTCAGAGCAGTTTGGAACATACAAGCTACAGGAGCTTCAAGATATCCAGGGTGAAGCGGTGCAGGGCGAAGAATACATAGAATACTATGTCGATGAAGATGCCCTGGCAGAGCAAGTACTGGAATTGTTCTATGAAGAAAAATAGTTAAGAACGAAATAACAAGACAATATGAACTTGAGTTAGAAATCCATTTTTCAGGTGGGTTTGGTTTTTTTTACCCTTTTTTAAGGAAATCAAGGTGATTTTTGGCGCTGTAAAAATTGTTCCTGTTCATGACCATCCTCCAGACGGGTGTGGGAAGAGGAAAAACGCACACAAAAAAATCCCAAAAGGGCAAAGAAGAGAAAAAATACACACAGGATGATGATTCCTAAAATCATAAAATCAATGGGGACCTCCTTTATCACATACTGTTATTACAAGTATAATGCAGGAAGGATAAAAAGATTGTCGAAATGAAAGACAGAAGAATGCACGATAGAAAGGACTGATAGACCTTGTACAAGAAATTTGAAACCAGCTGGTTAAAACATATCGACTTTTTGCTTGTTGACGTCTTGGGCTTACAGCTGGGATTCACCATTGCATATCTTTTGTCATTTGCAATTTTTGATTGGGATGCTTCCTACTTTGGAGATCTGTATTTTCAGATTTCCATGATGCTGTTGGTGATCAACGGATGTGCCGGCTTTTTGGATGAAGGCTACCACAACATCTTGCGGCGAGGATATATCCAGGAGAGCAAAGCGAACTTAAAGCATGTGATGCTGATTATGGCAATGATGCTGTTGTATTTTTATATTACTCGTCAAATTGTTAGAATCAATCCTGTGTTCTTTTTGATGATGGCAGCTTTCTCTGTATTTTTGACCTATGGGTTGCGCTGCGGGTATAAGTTTCTGCTCAGACGAAGAAGAGAAAACAACCCGGAACAGAGCTATCATATGATGGTGCTGACCTGTAAAGAGCGTTTAGAGGAGGTTCTTGAAGGGTTAGAAGGTCCTGCCTGTAAAATTTGCGGTATCTGTTTAGCCGATGAAAAAGAGGTTGAGCAGCATCAGGGAATCCCAGTTGTATGCGGAATGGAACACCTGTTAGATTACATCAAGGAAAATGTGGTGGATGGGTTGTTCATTGATTTGCCAGATTCCATACCGCTTCCAAATTCAATTCTTTCCACCTGTGCTACTATGGGTGTTTCCACCCATCTGGGTCTTGCCAGAAAGGATTACGCTCATCAGGGGGAAATCGTGGAGAGAATCGGCGAATATACCGTATTGACCAGAAGTGTACGGATTGTAACCGTGCGGCAGCTTTTTGTGAAGAGAGCAATCGACATCTGCGCCGGTCTTGCCGGAGTGCTGGTGACCGGAATCTGTTTTCTGTTTGTAGCACCATTGATTTACATAGCAAGCCCGGGTCCTATCTTCTTTTCGCAAACCAGAGTAGGCAAGAACGGCAGACTTTTTAAGATATACAAGTTCCGTTCGATGTACATGGACGCAGAGGAACGGAAAAAAGAATTGATGAAACAGAACAAGATAGCCGATGGCATGATGTTCAAGATGGATGATGACCCGCGTATCATCAAGGGTATCGGTCATTTTATACGGGATTATAGCATCGATGAGCTTCCGCAGTTGTGGAATGTTTTAAAGGGGGAAATGAGCCTGATTGGCACCAGACCTCCGACAGTGGATGAATACGAAAAGTATAATTACCACCATAAAATCCGACTTGCAATCAAACCGGGTATCACCGGAATGTGGCAGGTCAGCGGCAGAAGCAACATCACCGACTTTGAACAGGTGGTGGAGCTGGATGCAAGCTATATTACCAACTGGAGTTTGGGTCTGGATTTTAAGATTCTTCTGAAAACCATCAAGGTTGTTCTGCAGAAAGATGGAGCATCATAAGCAAAATTCAGAAGATAATACTATACTATCATAACAAAAAATTATGAAATTTTAAAGGGGTAAATATATAGAAAAGGTGAATGGAGGAAAATAGAGATGGGCAGACACGTAAAACCGGCGCTTGTAATCATGGCGGCAGGCATCGGCTCTCGCTATGGAGGCGGAATCAAGCAGTTGGAGCCGGTCGGAGCCAACGGAGAGATTATTATGGATTACTCCATCCATGATGCGCTTGCAGCAGGTTTTCGTAAAATTATTTTTGTCATCCGACACGATATCGAACAGGATTTTCGCGAAGTTATCGGAGACCGAATTGAAAAAGAAACTGCTCATCTGGGTGTATCTTTCCACTATGCTTTTCAGGAGTTGGATGACCTGCCTGCCGGTTATTCGCTGCCACAGGGAAGGAGCAAGCCTTGGGGAACCGGACAAGCTGTTTTGTGCTGTAAGGAAATTCTGGATGGACCATTTGCTGTAATCAATGCAGATGATTATTATGGCAAGCAGGCATTCCGCAACCTGTATGATTTTTTGGAAGAAAATAAAGACGAGTGCCAATTCTGTATGGCTGGTTTTGTATTGAAGAATACGCTTAGCGATAACGGAGCTGTCACCCGCGGAATCTGTCAAATGGATGAGCAGAATTACCTCCAGACGGTGCATGAAACTGCTGGAATTGTGAAGACTCCAGGCGGAGCAGTGGCGGGAGAAGAGGTATTGGACACCGAATCTCTGGTTTCGATGAATATGTGGGGGTTGACCGTAGATTTTCTGGCAATGCTTGAAGAAGGATTCCACAGTTTTTTGGAAAGCATGAATGGAAATGAGCAGAAGGCAGAATTTTTGCTCCCGATTTTTATTGATGAACTGCTCCAAAAAGGAAAAGGAAAGGTAAAAGTTTTGCCGACCCACGACCAATGGTTTGGTGTTACTTACAAGGAAGATAAGCCGAGTGTTGTATCGGCGTTTCAGAAGTTGATGGAACAAGGGGAATATCAGACGCCCCTGTTTGGCGATCTGTAAAGGAGTTTGAATGAAGAGAACGCTGTGTTTCCGAACGATTTTTGCTGTTTTGGTGATTGGCATTATGGCAACCGTATTTTTCTTTTCCTCACAAAGCGGTGGAGAGTCCAACCATCTGAGCCAGGGCGTTTTGGAACACATTTTAGGTTTCTTTCAAATCCATGTAGACCCGATGAAGCTGGATCAGTATAACCTTGTCCTTCGCAAAATTGCCCATTTTTCTCTGTACTTTTTACTGGGTGCAGGGGCAATGGGATTTTTGCTTACCACCCCGCTCAAGAAAAAATATTGCTTTATGCTCTCCCTTGTGTTCTGTGTGCTCTTTGCAGCCACCGACGAGTATCATCAGTTCCTGTTGGGTACACGTAACGGAAATGCTTTGGATGTTCTGCTGGACTCGATGGGGGCGATGGTGGGAGTGAGTGCGATTGGTGCTTGGAAAAGAATTCGCAAATAAATTAGAATTGTAATATCTTTGTGTTGATATGAGTGCTGTAGGAGGAAAGTTGTGGTAGCAAAAGAAAAGCTTAACATATGTATGCTGGGGCACAAACGAGTACCCTCGCGTGAGGGCGGAATTGAAATTGTTGTGGAAGAATTATCAACACGAATGGTGGCGCTAGGACATGAGGTGACCTGTTATAACCGTGGAGGTCATCATGTGAGCGGTCAAGAGTTTGATGATAAAAAAAGGATGAAATATAGAGGAATCAAACTGAAAACAGTTCCTACCATTAATCTGAAAGGGATTGCAGCAATGTCTTCCTCGTTCTTTGCTGCCATCATGGCTACATTTGGTAAGTTTGATGTTGTCCATTTTCATGCAGAAGGACCTTGTGCGATGCTCTGGCTCCCGAAACTGTTCGGCAAGAGATGTGTGGCAACAATCCATGGTTTGGATCATCAGAGAGCAAAATGGGGGAAACTTGCCAGTACATACATTATGCTGGGTGAAAAGTGTGCAGCAAAATTTGCAGATGAGATTATTGTTCTTTCAGGAGGTGTGCAAAAGTATTTCAAAGATACATATAACCGGGAAACAAAATTCATACCGAATGGTGTTAATCGTCCGGAAATAAGAGATGTAGATTTGATTCGTGATAAATTTGGTCTTGAAAAAGATAGTTATATTCTTTTTTTAGGAAGGTTGGTTCCAGAAAAAGGAATTCAATATTTGATTGAAGCATTTAAAGAAGTCCATACCGATAAAAAACTTGTGATTGCTGGAGGTAGTTCAGATACAGATGAATTTGCAAATGAACTGAGAGAAAGGGCATCTGGGGATGAACGAATTATCTTTACAGGTTTTGTTCAAGGACAACTGTTAGATGAATTGTACAGCAACGCCTATTTTTATACTCTGCCAAGTGATTTGGAAGGAATGCCACTTAGTTTGCTGGAAGCGATGAGTTATGGTAATTGCTGTCTAGTGTCTGATATTGAAGAATGCGCTTCTGTTGTGGAGGATCGAGCAGTTACTTTTAGAAAATCCGATGTGGCAGATTTAAAGAATAAGTTGCAGATGCTCTGCGATAATACAAAATTGATTTTTGATTATAAAGAACAGGCAGCAGACTTTATATTTAGCAAATATGATTGGGATATGGTAACAGAAAAAACGATAGAGTTGTATCAAAAATAAAAGAGGAATTATGAAAATACTGATGATTAACAATCTTCTCTAACCGAACGCAGGTAGTGAGATGTACATAGTGAAAACGCCGGGGAAATAGCGTGTTTACGGCACTTTTTGAGAAATGGATAGAGCTGCGAGAGCAGTTTTAATCTCGCTACCTAGGTTCAGTAACAGCAGATGATTTTATCATAAGAACTTTCAGTATCACTACCTGCGTTTGTATGGAGCACTCTGGTTTATGAACAATACATTGGAAGTGCTTCATCTGAACAGAGGTAGTGAAATAGAACATAGAATAAGGAGAAATACAACGTGAGGACGCTGATTTTGAATAAATTTCTGCACCGAAACGGCGGCAGCGAGACGTATATATTCAAATTGGGTGAGGCGCTGGAGCAGCGCGGACATGAGGTTCAGTATTTTGGTATGGAGCACGAAGGCCGCTGCGTGGGCAACCGTGTCAATGCTTATACATCGGATATGGACTTCCACGGTGGCAGCAAACTGAGCAAGCTGACCTACCCGATCAAAACTATCTACAGCAAGGAAGCACGGGTGCAGCTGAGAAAAGTTCTGGACGACTTCAAGCCGGATGTCTGTCACCTGAACAACTTCAACTACCAGCTGACACCTTCCATCATTCTGGAAATCGTGAAGTGGCGCAAGGAGACTGGAAGGGATTGCAAGATCATCTTCACGGCACATGACTACCAGCTGATCTGCCCGAACCACATGCTGAACAATCCGAACACCCACCAGAACTGTGTGAAGTGCCTTGGCGGCCATTTCGTGAACTGCATGAAAGGCAAGTGCATCCACGGTTCCACGGCGAAATCTGCCATCGGCATGATGGAAGCCGAGTTCTGGAAGTGGAAGGGTACCTACAAGTACATTGACACCATGATCTGCTGCTCGGAGTTCATGAAGAGCAAGATGGACAACAACCCGCTGTTTGCGACGAAGACCGTGGCAATGCACAACTTCATCGACAAGGTGGAGTGGAAAGAGACTCCGAAGAAGGATTACGTACTTTATTTTGGCCGTTTCTCTGAGGAGAAGGGCATCGGCACACTCATCAAGGTCTGTAAGGAACTGCCGGATGTACAGTTCATCTTCGCCGGCACTGGTCCGTTGGAAGAGACGGTAAATGGTATTAAGAACATCAAGAACGTTGGCTTCCAGAAAGGCGAAGCACTGGAGAAGCTGATCCGTGAGGCACGGTTCTCCATTTACCCGTCTGAGTGGTATGAGAACTGCCCGTTCTCCGTAATGGAATCCCAGATGTACGGCACGCCGGTGCTGGGAGCTGAGATAGGTGGCATCCCGGAACTGATTCAGGTCGGCAAGACCGGTGAGTTGTTTGAGAGCGGTAATGCCGAAGATCTGAAGAAGAAGATTGAGAAGCTCTGGGGTGATAAGAAGCTGTGTGAGCAGTATAGCAAGAACTGCAAGGACATCAGCTTCGATACCATTGATGAGTATTATGAGAAAATTATGAAGGTGTATCAGTAAGACTGGTATGTGAGGAGAAAATTTGTGGCTACAAAAGCGGATCGATATGAGGGAATAGATGGATTGAAGGCGTATGCCATTATTGGCATTGCGCTGATGCACGTCCTCGCAAATGGAGAATATGGGATAGGAGGATTTGTGTTTGAACGGCTAATACCATCATTCACAAACCTCGTTTTCCTTTTTATGATGGTCAGTGGTTTTGGTATGTGCTGTGGCTATTATCAGAAAATCGTTAATCAAAAAATCAGTGTAGAGGATTTCTACAAGAAACGGTACATCAAAATCTGGCCGTATTTTGCATTGCTTTGTGCGTTGGATTTTGTGATTTCACCGAGCAAAGAATCACTATTTGAAGTCTTTACAAACTTGACTTTGTGTCAGGGGCTTCTGCCGAATGCCAAGATTTCGGTTATTGGTGTGAGTTGGACACTGGCAGTCATTTTTGTGTTCTACATGCTGTTCCCGTTCTTCTGTTTCCTGATTGGAAACAAGAAGAGAGCGTGGGGAGTGACAGCTGCGGCCTTAGTGTTCAATTACCTGTGTGGAGGTTACTTCAATGTCGGTAGAACCAATATAGTTTATGATGCGATTTACTTTATCGCTGGTGGTTTGATTTTTCTCTATCGGAAAGAACTGGCTGAGTTTGCAGTAAAATACAAAGTTATCGCCGGAGCAATTCTGCTGATTGCCACAGTTGTTTATTTTGCTTTAGGTGACAATACGCTCACGATGCTGTTCTTCTGTGTGGCGGCACTGGTCTATACCATCGGGTGTAGAACGGGGGGGGGGTACTGGTCAATCCAGTTGCCAAGTTCCTCGGTGGTATCAGCTTCGAAATCTATCTGTGCCACATGGTAATTTATCGTGTGCTTGAGAAGCTACACCTTGTACATCTATTTGGAAATGGCCTATTGGCATATATTTTCACAACGGTTGCAGTCATCTGCGGTTCGGTTGTGTTCTCAGTATGTGCCAAGTGGTTCTTAAATAAAATCGAAACATTCTTTAAAGAGAGAGTAAACAATAGGAGAGTTAATCATGTCTGAAGAAAAGAAATTAAATGGTACGGTCATCGTTACTTATCGCTGCAACGCTCGTTGCTCTATGTGCAACCGTTATAAAGCACCTTCCAAGCCGGAAGAGGAAATCAGCATCGAAACTATTAAAAAGCTGCCGAAGATGTACTTCACTAACATCACCGGTGGCGAGCCGTTCATCCGTACCGACCTGAAGGATATCGTGCGTGAACTGTACAAGAAGTCTGACCGTATCGTTATTTCCACGAACGGTTTCTTCACTGACCGTATCGTTGACCTGTGCAAGGAGTTCCCGCAGATCGGTATCCGTATCTCTATCGAGGGTCTGGAGCAGACCAACAACGAGATTCGCGGCCTGCAGAATGGTTACCAGCGTGGTTACGGCACACTGAAGAAGCTGCGCGAGATGGGTATGAAGGACGTTGGTTTCGGTATGACCGTTCAGGACAAGAACGCTCCTGACTTGGTTCCTCTGTACAAGATTTCCGACGAGATGGGCATGGAGTTCGCAACTGCTTCTCTGCACAACAGCTTCTACTTCGTTGAGGCAAAGAACATCATCCATGATCGTCCGATGGTTGCTAAGAACTTCGAGAACCTGGTCAATGAACTGCTCCGTAGCAACAGCCCGAAGAAGTGGTTCCGTGCTTACTTTAACCACGGCCTGATCAACTACATCTACGGCCAGAAGCGTCTGCTGCCTTGCGACATGAGCTTCGATACTTTCTTCATTGACCCGTATGGCGATGTGATGCCGTGTAATGGTACCAAGGATAAGGAAGTCATGGGCAACCTGAATAATCAGACTTGGGATGAGCTGTGGAACAGCCCGGAAGCCGAGAAGGTTCGTGCAAAGGTTCGTTGCTGTGACCGTGACTGCTGGATGATTGGTTCTGTCAGCCCGGCTATGCACAAGTATATCTGGAAGCCTGCTACTTGGGTTCTGGTTCACAAGTTCAAGGCTCTGTTCACTAAACATCCGTACAGCATGTACGAGCTGAAGATCTGCCGTGACTACCGCGATGGCAAAGTTACCAAAGAGGAGCTGGATAAGTGCAGCACCTGCGATATGAACTGTGTGATCAACAACGGTCTGAGTGAGGCGAGCAAGGAGCAGTTGAAGCATAAGACCGGCGAGGAAATCGTGGATGCTGATATCGCACAGCAGATGGAGACGAAGTAATGAATATCCTGTATATAGCTTATTCATGTAACCCTTTTGCTGGAAGCGAAGATAAAATCGGTTGGTGCGTTCCTTATGAAAGTTCAAAAACAAATAAAGTTTATGTGATTACAAAAGAAGAGCAACGAGAACCAGTCGAAAAATATTTGCAGAGTCACCCACTTGAAAATATAAAGTTTTATTATGTTGACATCCCGAATTTTTACAAGAAAATCTTCAAGGGATTCATGTATTCTGGAAGACTTAATGTGTGGAATAGACGGGTGCTTCCTCTTGCAAAGAAAATCTGCGCGGATCAAAAAATTGACGTTATTCATCAGATTACGCCAATTGAGTTCCGTGCAATTGGAGACTATGGAAAGATAGCAAATATCAAATTTGTCTGTGGACCACTTGGCGGAGGAGAGTCTTTGCCTAATGGGTTAAAAGATTACGCAAAGGGACATGAAATCATTGAAGTCGTTCGTTCCGGGATAAATCGTTGGTATCGTTTTAAGTTGAGAATCACGGGCAAACTAAATCGCTGCGACTATATTATGTTTGCGAATAAAGAGACTCAAGAATTCCTCGTGGGGGGGGCAGAACTAAACTGTCCGTATGAATTAGTCTTTGATAATGGATTAAGACCGGACGAATTAGTGAACTGGACAGAAAAGGAAAAAGTGAATGAAAAATTACAATGTAAGTGACGAGCCAGTGACTGAGGTTGCGGTAGATATAAATGATATTAAAGATACTTGCAATGAAAAGGGCAGAAATGAAGAATGTGTCTTTCTGGTTGCCGGAAGAATGATTTATCGAAAGGGCTTGGATTTCCTTTTTGATGCATTGATGACAATTCCGCAGGAAACTAGATATCAGGTTAGGGTTGTAGGTGATGGCCCGGAGCTTGTGCATCTGCGTAAACGCTGTAAGGATAACCTGAACTTGTCTGAGCATGTGCACTGCATGGGTTCCATTCCCTATATGGAAATGGAAAAGGAATATGCAGGTGCGGATGTATTTATTATGCCGAGCATTCGAGAAACGACAGGCACGGTCTTATTGGAGGCAATGTCAAAAGGTATTCCAGTTATCACCATTAATAAGTTTGGCGGAGCAACTCTTTTTGATAAAGACACGGGTTGGCTTTATGAAGGAAATACGAAGGAAGAGTACATCGAGAATTTGAAAAAGGCTATTCTTGAATGTATTGCTAATCCTGATGAAGTGACAAGACGCGGAAAAAACGCGCGAAAGAAAGCAGAAAAGTATACTTGGCAGGAAAAAAATAAGAAGTATCAGGCAATATATGAGGAACTGCTGAAAAAGTAAGATGTGCAGCATAGAGGAGAGTTTAAAATGGTTGGAGTATGCATAAAATATATGCATGAAAATTACGGAGGCATATTGCAAGCATATGCAACTGTTAGTTATTTGGAAAATCAAAATATTGAGTATGAGTTGGTTCGATATACTAGAAAGAAGACTGTGACAGAAGCACTGAAAGATGTGCCGCGTCTTTTTAATGCAGTTTGGTTTAATAGCAGATATGAGGGAATTCAGAGAAAACTTAGTCTAAAAAAGCATCCTGAGTATGCAAAGAATAATGAAGTTCGTATGAAAGCATTTGCCGGATTCAAAAAATGGGCTTTTAAGGATTTCTCCGATGAGTATATCGGCTATGCGGCATTACGCGAGGGTGGAAAGAAATATTCGGCGGTTATAACAGGAAGCGATCAGCTTTGGAGTCCAGCAGGATTGCCAACGAATTATTACAATTTAATGTTTGTTCCGGATGACACGCTAAAAATTTCAATTGCTTCTAGTTTCGGAGTAAAGGAAATTCCGTGGTATCAAAAGAAAAGAACGATACAGTATTTGAATCGCATTGAATACATTAGTATGCGTGAGAATCGAGGAAGTGAGATTGTCAAGGAATTGACTGGTCGAGATGTTCCTACGATTTTAGACCCTGTTTTCTTTTTGAGTAAAAATGAATGGCTGGAGAAAATTCCTAATAAAAGAGAAATCAATGAGCCATATATTTTTGCATACTTCCTTGGCGCCACACAGGAATATCGCAATGCAGTAAAGAAATTAGCTCGCGACAAGGGCATGAAAGTCGTTGCATTGCGACACATGGATCAGTATGTAGAAGAAGATGAAAACTTTGGAGACCTTGCTCCGTATGACGTGAGCCCAGAGAGATTTCTGAACCTTCTGCGAAATGCAGAGTATGTCTGCACAGATTCTTTCCACGGGACTGCATTTTCTATTCTTAATGAAAAGCAGTTTGTGGTATTTAACAGATATGCTGAAAATTCCAGCTTTTCAAAAAATTCTCGTATAGATACTCTGTGTGTAAATTTTGGTCTGGAAAATCGGCGTTATAAAAACGGAATGAGTTTATCTGATGTTGTAAAAGATGATATTGATTATAAAGCTGTAGGGGAAAAATATAAAAACCTTAAGCAGGTAACAGATGAATACCTCAACACTATTTTGCGTGAAATTAAAGGGCGTGCTTAAAAGGAGAAATTGTTTATGGCGATAGGCAGTAATAATAGATATGAAAATTTAGATGGGCTAAAAGTTATTGCTGCTTTTGGCATCGTTGCTATGCACGTGTCATCTAATATGGGACATCCTCTTACATCAGAAATCGCTACCAATGTTATCGGTAGCATGACACATTTTGTAAAGCTATTTCTGATATTGAGCGGCTTTGGAATGTGTTGCGGATATTATGAGAGATTCAAAAGTGGAAAAGTAAATCTGGAAAAGTTTTACATCCGGCGTTTTGAAAAAAACCTCCCATTTTTTGCATTGTTGGTATGCATTGACACATTGTTTAGTATAAAAACAGTTGTATGGAGAGATGTTTTCTCTTCGCTTACAATGGCCTTTAATTTGATGCCTTCACACGATATGTCAGTGATTGGTGTTGGTTGGACACTCGGCGTGATTTTTGCTTTCTATTTTATGTTTCCGTTCTACGTTTTCTTGCTTTCTACAAAAAAGAGAGCATGGTTCACGGTGATTATTTGCTATATTTTAAATTGGTGCTGTTGTAATTACTACGAATCTGTAGGTAGAACAGATGGTGCCAACTTTTTGTTTTTATCAGTTTACTTTGTAATTGGTGGAGTTTTATATCTCTATAAAGATTATATTCAAGAAAAAGTGAGTGGAATCCCTACATTCGTGGTACTGTTGGCGACAGCCGTTGTAACAATGGTATGGTATTTGATTCCAGCAAATGAGTTCTCTCTCTTTTTTACAGTGAAAACAAGTATCTTGTTTGCGATGTGGGTGATATTTGCTATATCTCAGCCGATGAAATTATTAGGAAACAGTGTTACAAAGACATTAAGTCAGGTAAGCTTGGAAGTATATCTTTCTCACATGATGATATTCCGGGTCGTTGAAAAATTGGGAATTGCGTATCGAATCAACAATGGAAATATTGCTTACATTGTAGTTCTGTGCCTGACCATCGTATTAACAATTGTTTTTGCTTTAATTGCTAAAAGAGTGATTGATATTTGTTTTAGAAGACTAAAGAAAGCGGAGAGATAAAAGAGTGATTGAGATTACAGATAAAGTGAAATGCTGTGGTTGTACAGCCTGCTTTAATATTTGCCCTAAAAAGTGCATTTCAATGCAGCCGGATACAGAAGGTTTTTTATATCCAATCGTCGATAAAAAGCAATGTGTAAACTGTGGCTTGTGCGAAAAAGTATGCCCAATCTTGAATTATAAGCCGATTGAAGAAAAAACACCGGCAGCCTATGTGGTTCGTACGAAAAATCAAAATGATCTTATGCAAAGTACGTCGGGCGGATTTTCAACACCACTTGCCCAGTGGTTCTTTAACAAGGATGGCAGTGTCTGGACTGCAAGCTATGACAATAATTGGAATGTCGTTCATAGAGAATTTACTAAGGATGATGTGGAGTTCTCAAAAACGAGAGGATCAAAGTATGTTCAAAGTTATTTGGGAGATACATATACAAAAATTCAGGATGAATTAAAAAATGGACGATGGGTTTGCTTTATTGGTACTACTTGTCAGGTCTATGGATTGAAGGAATTTTTGAAAAAAGACTATGAGAATTTAATAACGGTGGATTTGGTATGTCATGGAACACCATCACCTAAACTGTGGGAGAAGTATATAGATTTTCAAACCAAGAAGTATAATTCAAAGATAGTGGAAATCAATTTTAGAAACAAGACATATGGCTATCATAGTGGCACAATGATGCTTAAATTTGAGAATGGGAAAAAATATACAGGCAGTGCAAGAGTTGACTATATGCTAAAAAGTTTCTTTTCGGAGATTGCATCTCGGCCGTCTTGCTATACTTGTAAATTTAAGCAGCTAAATCGAGTTAGTGATTATACAGTATTTGACTGTTGGCACATGGGAGAATTGTTGGGAAAAAAGGATGATGATAGAGGATATACGAATCTTCTAGTTCATACTGACAAGGGTGGCGAACTACTAAAAGAGATTGCTGCCGCGTATGAGATATTCCAAGTAGATGCAGAAAAGGCGATAGCACTAGATGGAATAATGGTTCGTAATTCAGCTACTCCACATAAAGATAGAGCCTCCTTCTATACGGATTTGGATGAACACGAAATGGATGAACACATTCAGAAGTATATAAAAGTCACCTCTAAAGATAGACTGCTGGAATCCATAAAGGGAATTGCTTACAAGGGTGGACTGATGGCAACTTTAAGAAAAATAAAGGGGTGAAATGTGTATGTTACAAATAAGAAAACTTCGGCAAGTGGATTATTTCTTTTTGCTGGTGATGATTGCATATGCATTTGATTTCGGAAATTTAAAATATGCAATGGCATGGTGCTTTTCGGCGGTTTATTTTTTAGGGAGCGGTTTATATGAAAAACGCAGATTAAAAGGAATCGGAAAAGAATATTTATTGATTTTTGGTGGAATTACATTTTTGTTTGTGATAACAGCAATATTGCAAATGATAAATGGATTTAATTCATATGCAATAAATGAAGCAGTATACTATTATACTCCACTGATTTTTATAATTGTATATTCGCAGATTTCTGATGAACAAGATGTAGAAACAATTTTAAACTACTTGTTTGTGCTGTATATTATAGCTTTTTTTAAGAATTTTGCTGGGCAGCTTACTCTTGCAAATATAAAAAGCATTTCTTTCGCAAATTCGTATAGCCCGTTTGAAAGTGAACTGGCATTTGTTTTCCTAATATTTGAATGTTTTTATCTTTATATGGGAAAAAGAAAAAAAGCTATAATTTCTCTGATTCTCTGCATTTTGAGCTTTAAGAGAATTTGTATGTTGGTTGCGATAAGTTTTTTTGTACTTTCAAAATGGCTTATACAAAAGAAACCTGTGAGTAAAAAAATGGTTTTTGCAACTGTGATTATTTTTGTATTACTTCCAACACTAACATGCGTGATGCTGAATGATGCATTTGAAGCGTGGTTTTACCAAACATTCCATATAACATTATACGAGGCAACGCTTTCGAGATCTTCAAGAATAGAGGCGGTAATGAATTCGGGACAAATTAAATATGGATTAGGTTCGGTGACAACATATTTGACTCGATATCTAAATACTATGCATGGATCGAATTTTGCAAGTCGTAGTATGCACAATGATTTAGTTCAGATGTATCTGGAATGTGGAATTTTAGGGTCAATTGTATTTACATACGTTTATATGAAGGCTGCATCCGTTAATAGAATGTCATTTGTTCTAATATGTTATGTATTTTTTGAATGCTATTTCAATCATCTATTTGGAGCGGGATGTACGCATATTTGGGTTTTAATATATCTAATGATGTCGATAACTGGCATGACAACAAGAAATGGTGAGAACGATGGAGAGGAAAATGGAACGAATTACAGTTTTTACACCGACATATAACAGAAGAAAATCTTTACCTCGTGTATTTGAAAGCTTGAAGAGACAGACATTCCGGGATTTTATTTGGATCATTGTAGATGATGGGTCAACAGATGATACTAAAAGTCTTGTGGTAGAATTTGAAAAAGAAGCAGATTTCAAAATTATATATATTTACCAAGAAAATGCAGGAAAACATTCGGCAATAAACAGGGCACTGCAGGAAACTACATCGGAGCTGTTTTTAATTGCAGATTCAGATGATTCTTTCAAGGCAAATGCACTAGAGATTTTTATCAATACATGGGAATCAATACCTGAAGGGGAAAGGCATCAATATAAGGGCGTTATTGCAAAATGCTATAATGCTGAAGATGGAACACCGATTGGATCTTATCCGCAGCATATGTTTGACAGTAATGATCTGGATGCTTATTTTGTACAGAGACTTTGCTTTGAAAAATGGAATATTGTTCGCACCGATGTAATGAAGGAACTTCCATTTCCAGAACCAAATGAAAAACTCAAGTTCTACCCAGAATCGGTTGTCTGGTGGAGAATGGCACGAAAGTACAAGACTCGTTATATTGATGAGAACATAAGAGCCTATTATCACGATCAAGAAAATTCTGTAATTAAACAAAGTACGGGACGTGCAAGAGAAACAATCTATTTATGGCGCTTTTATATCAATGAGGCAATGGACTATTTTTGGAAATATCCCAAAGCGTTTGTCAAAGCATATATTGGATATAGCCGAGATAATATTAGAATTGGCCGGAAATATAAGGAAGCAATTTCTTCAATTGATGGAATATATAGAAAGGTGCTTGTCACTTGTGGATATCCGATTGGATATGTGTTGGCAGTTAAGAAAGGATTGAATAGATGAAATCAATAGCTTATTTGGTTCCGTATTTCGGAAAACTTCCGGCTGGGTTTAAGATGTGGCTGCTTTCATGTGCAGCAAATGAAACGATTGATTGGATTTTACTTACTGATGATAGGACAGAGTATAACTACCCTAATAATGTAAAAGTACATTACTGCACCTATGACAGTGTAAAAGAAAGAATACAGAATAATTTTGATTTTCCTATAGTAATTAGTAAACCATGGAAATTGTGTGATTTTCGCCCTGCATATGGAGAAATATTTAGTGATGAATTAAAAACATATGACTACTGGGGCCATTGTGATATGGACCTGATTTTTGGAGATATAAGAGCATTCATAACTGATGAGATACTTGAAAAATACGATAAAATTGGATTTCAAGGACATTCTGTGATTTACCGAAATACACCGGAGGTTAACCAACGATATCGAAATCAAGTAGAAAATGCTCCGAATTATAAGGATGTATTCACATCCGGTGATGGAAAATTTTTTGATGAGGTTGGTATTTGCGAAATATACGATGCACTGGAAATACCGTATTATAAAGAAACCAATTTTGCTCACCTGGATAGATTTACAACGAGCTTTTATTTGTTGTATTTGCCGGAGGAAGATGGATATAAGAATAACAGACAGGTATTTACTTGGGAAAATGGCAAGATTATTAGAAATTATTTAGATGGGACAAATGTGAAGAGAGAAGAATATATGTATATACATCTTTTCTCAAGACCAATTTCTTTTAAAGCAAAAACATATTCAAAAGATAAAACGTATGCGATATATCCGGATGTTGTTAAAGAATTTGAAAAAGATAAACTGGATTATAAGTTTATAAAAAGACATGGCACATGTAGTACGTTACACTTCTATGCCAAAGTAGCTTGGTTCTATCGAAAGAAAATAACAGTCAGCAAATTGGCCTTTTACCTTAGAAAGAAAGCTAATCTGACGGTAAAGAGAGGTTTCAATTAATGGCAAAAAAAAGGGATAAGAGCATTGCAATAAAGGTAGTTGAGTTGATTTTTGCTGCGTTCATAGCAAAAGGATTGGGCTTTGTTCGAGAAATGGTTTTGGCTAATTACTATGGGACTAGCTATGTATCGGATGTTTTTGTTGCAGTTCAAAATATCCCCGCAATTATATTTACAGTGTTTGGTACAGCGGTTACGACAGGTTTTATACCGCTGTACACTGAAATAAAAGTCAAGAAAAACAAAGAGCTGGCAGATAGATTCGCAAACAATGTGTTTAATATCTTTTGTTTGCTATCTGTTTTTTTGACGATTTTAGGGATTCTTTTTTCAAAGCAGCTTGTGAAGTTATTCGCAGGCGGATTTCAGGGAGAGACTTTTATCCTATGCAATCAATTTGCAAAGATTATTATGCCTACATGTATTGCCATTATTTTGGTATATGTATATAATGCGTATTTGCAAATTGAGGGTTATTTCAATCAAAACTCTTTGATGAATGTTCCTTACAATTTGATTCAAATTGCTTTTATTGCAATCGGATTCTATGTAGGAAACGCATATATTCTTGCAGTTGGTCTACTTCTAGCATCCTTTGGACAATTTGTTTATTTAAGGGTACTTATAAAGAAAAAAACTGATTTCAGGCATCGACGTGTTTTAGATCTTCGAGATACGAATATCAGGCAAATGTTAATACTGGTGGGTCCGGTATTTATCAGCACGGGTGTAAATCAGCTTAACTCAATTGTGGATCGTTCAATGGCTTCTGGTTTGGTGGAGGGAAGTGTCTCTGCACTGAACTATTCAAGTGAAGTTGCAAATATGGTTACGCAAGTCGTTATTTTAAGCCTGACAACGATCCTGTATCCTAAAATGACTGAGTTGTTCGCCAGAAATAACAAGGCAGAAAAAAATTCCTTTACCCTAACTTATATTAATGTGGTGTCATTATTAGTACTTCCATTAGCTGCATTGATTTTTGCGTTTTCTAAAGAGATTGTACGAATTTTATTTGGACGTGGAGCATTCAATGAAAATACAGTCGTATTTGTAAGCCGTGCCTTGAAGATTTACGCATTAGGTATTGTGGGAGCGTCTTTTAGAGATGTCCTGAATAAAGTTTTCTATTCTATGAAGGACACAAAGACGCCAATGATTAATGGAACGATTGCAGTTGCTGTAAATATTGGGTTGAACATCTTGCTAGTAAAGAAATTTGAATATCTGGGGTTGGCTCTTGCAACATCCGTTTCAGCAACGGTCTGTACAATACTGCTTTTAATTCAGATGTGCAAAAAGATGGATGGATTTAAGTACGGAAAAGCAATTGGAACATTTATAAAGGCCTTTTTTGCAATGGCTTGTATGTGTGCTGGAATTGCGGGAATCATGCCATTTTTTGATTCGCTCAATGATCTTTGTAGGTGTTTTGTTGGCGGAATAATAGGTGTTGTTATTTATGTTTGTGCGCTGTTAGTATTTCGAGAACAGACGATAAGACAAGCAATAAATAAAGTTGAGAAGAAATTTAAAAGGGATTGACAAGATGTACAAAGGAGAGAATACTCTTGAGAGCAGAGCAGACTGGATTGATGTACTAAAAGGTATAGGAATCATCCTAGTGGTCATTGGTCATGTGAACACAAAAGGTTTTCTAGTCCAATGGCTTTATACATTCCATATGCCACTGTTTTTTGCATTATCAGGTTACATACTATACAAATTTGGAAAGTATATTCCTTTTCATAAATTTTTGCAGAAGCGAACTAAATCAATTCTTTGGCCGTTTATTCTGTTTAGACTATTACTGTTTATATACTGGATTGTAATTGAATCTCATTTTAGAGATTTTGATATGGGGCCGATATGGTTTCTTATTATACTATATCTTGCGGAACTTGTGGCATATCCGATTTTTTACAATAAAAAAAGTAACTCTTTTTGGATCGTTTCCGTATGTTGCTTAGTTGCTGTTTTATGGTTTACTCTAAAGTTGGTGCTGCCAGCAAACTTTTTGTCATCGTGGTTTTTGCGATTTTTAAATGGTTTAATGTGGTACATCCTCGGATATGTATGCCCAGAACAAAAGGCAGCAAAAACCGTCCCAAAACCAATACCAACTATTCAACCCAGATAGCAGAGAAGCAGGAGACTATTGCATCTCTGAATACTGAGATCGTATCCATCCAGAAAGCGATTGAAGAGCAGAAGAACACACTGAAAGAGAAGAAGACTGCTCTGAAAAAGGCCGAAAAAGAAGTGGCATCCCTGGAAGCGAAGAAGGCAAAGGCAGATGCTAAGGCCGCTGAAGAAGCTAAGAAGGCAGAAGCGGAGGCTGTGCTGAAGAAGCTGCTGGCCAGCGGCATGAGTGCGGATGAAATCCTCGAAAAACTGAAATAAGATCGGCCGTGTGGACAAACTGAACTCCAGAAGTTCACACGGTTTTTTTGAAGGTCGCTATATAGTTTATAACGGAAATAAAAGAAATGGAGTGTGACATAAAATGAATTTATCAAAAATACATCATATTGCAATCATCGTATCTGACTATGAAGCAGCTAAGGATTTCTATGTGAACAAGCTGGGCTTCTCTGTTATCAGAGAAAACTACCGTCCAGAGCGTAAAGATTGGAAGCTGGATCTGCGTGTTAACGAACACACAGAGCTGGAGATTTTTGCAGAAGAAAACCCGCCGAAGCGTGTGAACCGCCCGGAGGCCTGTGGGCTGCGTCACCTTGCATTTTGTGTGGAGAGCGTGGAGCAGACAGTGAATGAGTTGACAGAGGTAGGAATTGAATGTGAGCCAATTCGTGTAGATGATTACACCGGCAAGAAGATGACTTTCTTCCATGACCCGGACGGACTGCCGTTGGAGCTGCACGAGTAAAATGAAGAAAACAAGAAAACCAGGCGGTGGCCGGAAGAAGTTGAAGCCAGAGTACGATGCCGGGAAAAATCTGAAAGAGCAGATGGAAAGTGCTGTGGCACTTTATGATTCTGAGATGTCCTTGCAGGCCATTACAGATGCTCTAAACCTTAACCCCATCAAAGTAAGAAAGCTGCTCATCACGGCCGATGTGTATGAATCTGAAGTGGCGGAGAAGGTGCAAGCTACCTTTCAAGAATACCGTGAAACACAAGACTACAAAACCTCCATACTCTCAACTGCAAACACTCTGAAACTTTCCAAAGCCTCCGTTACCTCGTACCTGCCATATCGGAAAGGTGTTTACTTCCCAAGCACAGCAGAAAAAGGGAAGATCAGTGTCGGAGCAGAGCGGCAGCGGAGATATAGAGCAATGAAGCGGTGGAGGGATGAGCCAACAGAAGAAAACTTCTGGGGCATGGTTGTGTCCTATGCTGGGGTAGGATTTAAAACCTACTCTGGATTGCCATTCTCTTACGAAATTAAAAAAGGCAGGAACGGTGAGTACACAAAAGAGCTGTGGATTGACCGCCGGGAGAATAGTAAAAGTCTAGCGTGGAGTTCAGTGCTGCTGGCGCTGAAGAAAATTAAAGGAGAAGTGGTAGACCGCCCGAAAGCTCTGGGCGATATCCGGGGAGTGACTTACATCTACGGAATGTTCTATCGGTTCGGATTGATCGATGTGCCGGATGAAGTGAAGGAGAAGATGGGGCATCCGAAAGACCGCAAAAAATAGGTTGCTATGTGCAAAAGTCTACGGTAAGATGTGCCGTAACTGAGGATGTGAATCTCAGTTGGGAAGGATGGTAGCATTATAGAAAAATTGAAGGAAATGGAGAATCTGCTGGGAGGAGGTGGAAGCTGATGGCAGAGTGCAGACCCCAAAACTATCCGAAACTGAAGGACTACAAACCCAGCCGATTCATGCTTCCGACCTGCCATTACGATGCCGCAAAAGCAGACCGGGCAGTGACTTTTATCGAAAACCTGCGTCATACCAAAGGCAAGTGGGCGGGCAAGCGGTTCTGGCTGCTTCCTTGGCAGGAGCAGATCATCCGGGATGTGTTCGGCATCGTGGATGAAAAGGGAAACCGTCAGTTTCGCACGGCTTATGTCGAAATCGGCAAGAAAAACGGAAAATCCGAGCTTGCCGCTGCGGTGGCCTTGTATCTGCTTTTTGCCGATAATGAGCCATCTGCCGAAGTCTATGGTGCGGCGGCTGACCGCCAGCAGGCATCCATTGTTTTTGATGTTGCCCACCAGATGGTGCAGATGACCCCGGCACTTTTGAAACGGTGCAAGATCATGGCAGCCACCAAGCGCATCGTGAACTACGGGAACGCAGGATTTTATCAGGTTCTGTCTGCCGAAGTTGGTACGAAGCACGGTCTGAACGTGTCAGGTCTGGTGCTGGATGAGGTTCATGCCCAGCCAAACCGAAAACTCTACGATGTCCTTACCAAAGGTTCCGGTGATGCCCGTGAACAGCCGTTGTTCTTCCTGATCACAACGGCTGGCACGGACAAGGAGAGCATCTGCTACGAGCTCCACATGAAAGCCCTTGACCTGCTGGCTGGCCGTAAGATCGACCACACCTTTTACCCCGTGGTCTATGGACTGACAGATGAAGATGACTGGCACGATGAAGTCAACTGGTATAAAGCCAATCCTTCCCTCGGACAGACCATTCAGATCCAGCGTGTCCGGGATGCGTATCAGGAAGCGCTGGACAACCCGGCAGAGGAGAACGTGTTCAAGCAGCTCCGTCTGAATATGTGGGTATCCTCGCTGACCCGGTTCATCCCGGAACACATCTATGACCTCGGCAACCAGCCAATCGATATGGAAGCCCTCAAAGGCCGTGACTGTTATGGAGGGCTGGACTTGTCCAGCACCGGAGACATCACGGCTTTTGTGCTGATGTTCCCGCCCAGAATCCCGGAAGAGAAATACATCATGCTTCCGTTTTTCTGGATACCGGAGGATACGATCCCCCAGCGTGTGCGCAGGGCATCCGTTCCGTATGATGTCTGGTATCAGCAGGGCTACTTGATGGCGACAGAAGGCAATGTCATCCACTACGGATTTATCGAAAAAGTCATTGAGGAGCTGGGCAAGACCTATCACATTCTGGAGATTGCCTTTGACCGATGGGGGGCGGTGCAGATGACCCAGAACCTTGAGGGGATGGGATTTACGGTCGTGCCTTTCGGTCAGGGTTTTAAAGATATGAGCCCGCCTACCAAAGAGTTCTACAAGCTCCTGATGGAAGGGCGTATTACCCACGGCGGCAACCCGGTCATGGCATGGATGGCGGGGAATGTGGTCGTGGATACCGACCCGGCAGGCAATATCAAGCCGACAAAGGCAAAATCGCCGGAGAAGATCGATGGTATCGTCGCTGCGATCATGGCACTGGACCGCTGCATCCGAAACGAAGGACAGCAGCAGGGAAGCGTCTACGACGAACGTGACATGATCGTTTTCTAATCGACAAAATATTTGTTTCTGCACCTCTTGACTTTTCTTTCTTTCTCTCTTACAATGAGAAAGAAAGAAGAAAGAAACGAGAAAGAAAGGAGCAGAAGATGTTAGCATTCGAGAACCAGAATATCGAATTTAAGCAAGAGTATGTCCCTGACATCCGAAAAGAGGTGATGGGATTTGCAAATGCAGAGGGCGGCACGGTTTATGTCGGTGTCAGAAAAGATGGAGCGGTTCTAGGTATCGGCGATCCTGATGGGGTAATGCTCCAAATCGTAAATTCTTTGAAAGATTCCCTGGCACCAGACATAATGCCGTTTGTTAGAGTCAACACAGTTGAAATAGAAGAGAAGCAGGTTATCGAAATTGATGTGACAACCGGAACGAATCGACCGTACTATCTCCGTGAAAAAGGTTTGAAACCTGGCGGTGTGTATGTAAGAAAAGGAAGTTCTACACAGCCAATGACTGAGGAAGGAATCCGGGAGATGATTCTCCAAAACAGCGGCAGGTCTTTTGAACTGTGTAGAAGTATGAATCAGGAATTGACGTTCTATACTCTCCAAACAGAGATGCAGAGAAGGTCGATTGAAATCGGGCCATCGCAAATGCGAACTCTCAAACTGATCGGTGAAGATGGCCTGTATACAAATCTTGCGCTGTTGCTATCGGATCAGTGTGAGACAACAACGAAAGTTGCTCTCTTTCAAGGAACGGACAAAGAACTATTCCGAGATAGAAAGGAGTTCACAGGATCTATTTTGAAGCAGCTTGAAGATGTCTATCAGTTTATTGATTTAGTCAACAAAACGAAAGCAACATTTTCGGGGCTGGATCGAACTGATTGGAGAGATTATCCGGAGGAAGCTGTAAGAGAGGCTTTGCTGAACAGCATCGTTCATCGCGATTATTCTTTTAGTGGAAGCAATCTGGTCAATGTCTATGAGGACAGAATTGAATTTGTTTCTCTTGGAGGTCTTGTATCTGGTTTGGAGCTGAAATCCATTTTTCTTGGCGTTTCACAATCGAGAAATCCAAATCTTGCGGCTGTTTTCTACCGCATGAGATTGATTGAGAGTTACGGCACAGGAATCGGAAAAATCGAACGTGCGTATAAAACTTGTCCATTTCAACCGGAGTTTGAAACGGCAAAAGGAGTTTTCCGTGTGACACTTCCGAATAGGAACGAGGAACAAAACAACGAAGTGCAAGTGTCGGATAATGCGGATGAGGATATTTCGCTGAATGAGCAGAAGCAACTTATTGTTCAATATGCGCAGGAAAATGGCAGCATCACAAGAAAAGAAGTAGAGGATTTGATTGGTGCAGGAACAACGAAGGCATTCCGACTGCTTAAAGAACTTTGCGAAGCAGGAAAACTTGAGCAAAAAGGAAACGGAAGGCTGAGTACCTACGTTACCAAATAAATATCATTGTACGAAGAAGCATCTTGGCGAAAGTCAGGGTGCTTTTTTTATGTCATTTTTGATTTTGGAGGACAAGAACTATGAAGTATCTGATGAGTGCAGAATGGTGGAAGGCAGCCGGCATCCGTGCTGCAAAGACGATGTTCCAGACCGGTGCGGCTCTGGTCGTGACACAGATGCCCGGCGGCACGGTGGACTGGATGGCGGTCGGCAGTGCAGTGATCGTGGCAGGTGTTGCGTCCCTCGGTACCAGCCTTGCCGGTCTGCCGGAACTGGAAAAACAGTAAAAAAGACAAAAGAAAAAAGAGCCCGACGCATCAGGCTCTTTCAAGGTGTTGTCCGAAGACGACCACCGCAATTCATAGCTATAATATACCACACGGGGAGAAATTATGCAAGAGGTTTTAAGAATTGCTGATGAAATTTTGAAGCTGGTTTAAGTGTGCGCGCTGCTGAGTTCCTAAAATCTGATTGCAAATGTTGGGCGAAATCTGAGTTCTTAATAAGTCTGTGCAATCAATAAAGGAACTCACAAATTGCTTACAGGCCGTTTTGGTTTCTCCCATCTTTCGTAATATGTAAGTAATCAGGATTATGTAGGCGTCAATGTATTTGAAGTCAAGACCTGTAATGCCTACTTCTGTTTCAAGAAGCGAAATAAGGCGTTTGTTTATTGTACTTGTCTGAAAACGAGTATCAAAGATGGTGTTGTTATGTGCAACAGCATTTCGTAAATCCTTGACAGCGTAAATCATGTATTCGGTGATTTTTCCATCTGAATCCAGATTGCTTGGCAAGTGAAGGATGCTCGAAGTCTTTAATTTGACATTTGCATTTGCGCAGGCGAAAAAAGTTCCAAACTCTCCTAACGTCAGTGATTCAAAAACAGCCCAAATAGGAATTGGGCTGTCAGTATCAAAGAAATGGTTGACAGTTTGCTTCTGATTTGAGTAATCACGCAAAAGTGCATGCCTATAACGAAGCCATCCAGCAGAAGTCCATTGCACAGCAGAACGCGGATAAGCAGAAGATCGAGAATGAAGCTGCCATTGCCAAGGCAGAAGCGGATAAGCAGGTGGCGATCACCAATGCAGAGGCGGAAGCCCAGAAGACTTCCATTGCCGCAGACGCACAGGCAGAGGCAAACCGCAAACTGGCAGAAAGCCTGTCCGATACGCTGATCGATTACCAGAAGGTTCAGAAGTGGGATGGAAAGCTGCCCACTGTGAGTGGCGGTAATGCACTGGTCAGCATTGACCCGGCAGAGTAAGAAACACGATATACGGCAGGGCTTCGGCTCTGCCAATTTTACATGAAATTTATGGAGGATTACGATTATGGCAGTTACAAAGAAAATCGAGATCGATGGCAAGGAAGTCACCTTTAAGGCAAGTGCCGCTGTGCCTCGCCTGTACCGTATCAAGTTCGGTCGTGACATTTACAAAGACCTGCGTCAGCTGGAAAAGAGCGTAGGGGAGAATGATGAGGATAATTCCAACCTCGACCTGTTCAGTCTGGAGATGTTTGAGGACCTGGCATGGCTGATGGCCCGTCATGCGGACCCGGCAAAGGTGCCGGACAGCCCGGAGGAGTTCCTGGATCAGTTCAACACCTTCTCCATTTACCAGATCCTGCCCCAGCTGATCGAACTGTGGGGACTGAATGTGCAGACCGAGGTGGAATCCAGAAAAAACCTCGAAAAAGTGAGTGGGAAATGACCACCCCGCTCTTTCTGTTGCGCTGTGTACAGCTCGGTATCAGCATCGCCGACCTCGACCTGCTGACTATCGGGTTGGTCAATGATATGTTCACGGAGCGGCAGAACGACGACTATCCGTACAAGGAACTGGCAAGTCAGGCGGACTTTGACCGATTCTAAAGCAAAAAACAGACGACCGTGCTTATATTGTGAACGAAATAAGCACAATCGTCTGGTGATGGGTATAAAAAATCCCCCAGCCGTGCACAACTGGGGGAGAAAGAAGATGGCCCGAAGGTCATCTTCCCGGTCTCGGACCTCGCAAGGTTACCGAAACCTGATCACTGTTAAAAGTAAAGCCGATGTAGTAGTGCTAGTCAAGCAGAAAGAAAACTTAGGCAGTCTTTTTAGAATTGCAATAGTCATAGAGATTCAGAAGATAGTCGGGGCTTTCTCTCCAAATTCCGGTATCATAGTCGAAAAGTGTTTCATATACTTTTGAATTTGTGAAGCGTAACAGTGCATCTTCATAGGAAATAGTATCACGCAAAGCGAGTTCTTTGACCGTATCGCGCATGAGACTGACAGCACAGCTTTCTTTCTGCGTATCTGTGAAGTTATAGTTTGACATCTCCATAGCGGTCACTCCTTATATATTCAAGATGATTAACGGCGTCCTGCGTGCGAAAACAGAATTGGTCTTTTAGGCGATTGGGAAGAAGTTTTTCAATAGCTATTTTGTCTGCTTTCGGTGTGCCGGGGATACCAAAGTCAACGCCACCGATATACTGCTGTAAGGTGTGGGCTGTTTGGTCATCTGCAATTTTTCCACCGATGATGTCGATGGTGCCGTATTTTTTCAAAAGTTGTGGGAACAAATCCTTTTTTCGGTTTGCTGCTACAAAATGAAGCCATTCAACAGAGGCTCCTTGGAAACAGTAAGCTAATATGTTGGGATCGTAGTGGAATTTGTAAACAGATATCTGTCCGTCTTCCGGGTTGAAATCTTTTGGAACTGTACCAATACGCATCGCTTTCCTAACCGAAAGCTGAACGTAATTGTACGCTTGTTCGTAGGAAGATGTAAGATAAAAACCTCGGCCAAAATCGAGTCCACCAAAGCAGCGATTCAGGTCGATCGCCGGGATACCAATGTAGCTACCGTGGTACAGAAGCATCCCATCCTGCAATTCAATCATACGGATACACCTCGATTCTTGAGCAGGGTTTCAACATCATGCAAAGCGCATTCGTAGCTATTCAAATGAAGAATGTCATAGCAGTCAGCGATAAATCCGAGAATGTCGTATTTCTTAAACAATTCTGCGCAGTCGCTGGGAGACATTTTCCATTTGGATTGAGCCATCCGAAAGACCCAGCACTGCATATCGGCAATGTCAATATTATATCCACTCATAGAGCATACCTCCTTTGAGTATAATTTCTCAATTTAAGTATAGCTCTTTTTCTGCCGCTTAGCAACGACAGAATTGTAAATTTCAGATTATTTTCTGCCTGTCTGTCCCGTGCAGATGGGCTTTTTTCATGCCTGCGAGGAGGTGGTTACGCAAATGGCATCCAGAATCCAGGGCATCACCGTTGAGATCGGCGGCGATACCACAAAGCTCTCCAAAGCACTGGAAAGTGTAAACAAATCAATCAAGGGGACGCAGTCCGGACTGAAGGATGTCAACAAACTCCTGAAACTGGACCCTTCCAATACAGAACTGGTCGTCCAGAAGCAGAAGATGCTGAAGGATGCCATTGAAGCTACCAAGGAAAAGCTGGCAACTCTGAAGACTGCCGCACAGCAGGCCAATGAGCAGCTTGCCAACGGTGAGATCACCCAGCAGCAGTATGATGCCCTCCAGCGTGAGATCGTGGAGACCGAACAGAATCTGCGGTCTTTACAGGACCAGGCGGCGACCACCAATGCGACTCTTGCTAGGATCGATGAAGCCGGAGAAAAGCTCCAGAACATCGGATCTTCTGTGGAGAATGTAGGCAAGAAGTTCCTTCCGGTGACTGCCGCTGTAACGGGGCTTGGCACTGCCGCAGTGAAGACGGCAGCAGATTTCGATTCCGAGATGAGTAAGGTCTCTGCCATTTCCGGTGCGATCGGGGATGACTTTGACCAGCTCCGTGCGAAAGCCCGTGAGATGGGTGCAAAGACCAAGTTCTCTGCATCCGAGGCAGCTTCGGCGATGGAATACATGGCCATGGCCGGATGGAAGACTTCTGACATGCTGAACGGCATCGAGGGCGTCATGAACCTCGCGACCGCTTCGGGTGAAGACCTCGCTACGACTTCAGATATTGTTACCGATGCCCTTACCGCGTTCGGCTTATCCGCTGCGGATTCTGGGCATTTTGCCGATATCCTCGCAGCCGCTTCCTCCAATGCGAACACCAACGTCTCCATGATGGGCGAGACGTTCAAGTACTGTGCGCCTATTGCCGGTGCGCTGGGGTTCTCGGCAGAGGATACCGCAGAAGCCATCGGACTTATGGCAAACAGTGGTATCAAGGCTTCACAGGCTGGTACTTCCCTTCGTACCATCATGAACAACCTTTCCGGTGAAGTGACCTTTGTGGGTAAAAACATCGGTGAGGTTACGATTGCAACCAGCAATGCAGATGGCAGCATGAGAAGCCTGAACGACATCCTTGCAGACTGCCGTGTGGCATTCTCCGGGCTGTCGGAATCTGAGAAGGCCGCCAACGCAGAGGCATTGGTCGGCAAGAATGCGATGTCCGGCTTCCTTGCCCTGATGAATTCCAGCTAGACGGACATCAACAAACTGCGTGGTGCCATTGAAAACTGCGATGGCGCATCTGAGAGCATGGCAGAGACCATGCAGGACAATTTAAATGGTCAGCTCACCATCCTGAAATCTCAGCTGGAGGAGCTGGCTATTTCTTTTGGCGATATCCTGATGCCCACCATCCGCAAGATCGTATCTGCTGTGCAGCAGTTAGTGGACAAGCTCAACAGCATGGATGAGGGTACCAGGGAAACGATCATCAAGATCGGGCTCCTGGCGGCATCCATCGGTCCGCTGCTCATTGTGCTGGGCAAGACCATATCGACCGTCGGCACTGCGATGCGGGGATTCAGTTCTCTTGCAAAGGGTGTCCGGCTTCTCATCACCCATGTGGGCAGTGCCAGCGGTGTGTTCAGCAAGCTGGGTGTGGTTCTGGGTGGTCTGTCCGGGCCGGTCGTAGCAGTGGTGGCGGTCATCGGCACACTGGTTGTGGCGTTCATGAACCTCTGGAATACGAATGAGGAGTTCCGTACTGCCATTACCGGCATCTGGAACGACATCGTTTCCAAGGTGAAAGCGTTCTGTGATCAGTTGACACAGCGGATCAACGGACTGGGCTTTGACTTCAAGGATGCCACCGAGGTACTGAAAGCAGTCTGGGATGGATTCTGTCAGGTGCTTGCTCCGCTGTTCGAGGGAGCCTTCCAGAATGTTGCCACCATCCTTGGCGTTGTTCTGGATACGCTGCTTGGTCTGTTTGATGCCTTTTCCAATGTGTTCTCCGGCAACTGGAGCGGTGCATGGGAAGCGGCAAAGGGCATCTTCTCCAGTATCTGAGATGGCGTGAAGTCTGTATTCTCTACGACTCTTACCGCATTAAAGAGCGCACTGGATGTGTTTCTTGGGCTGTTAGGTACGGACTGGCAGACGGTCTGGGGCAGTATCAAGAGCTTCTTTGAGACCGTGTGGAGCGGAATCAGCAGCTTCTTTTCAAACACAGTTTCTGCTATCCAAAGTGTGGCAACGACTGTGTTCACTGTAGTTTCGAGCTTCTTTACGACTGTCCTTACGAGTATCCAGACGACCTTCAGCACCATCTGGACTGCCATTTCCACAGCCGTTTCTTCTGTGTTGAATATGATCCATACCACGGTGACAACTGTGTGGACGGCGATCTCGACTGCGATTTCTACGGTCATGAATACCATCAGCACGACGATCACTTCGGTGTGGAATGGCATCTACAACACCATGAAACCTCTGTTGGATGCGTTCAAATATCTGTTTGAAACCATCTGGCAGGCAATTCAGATCCTGATCGGCGCAGCACTGACTGCAATCCAGATGAAGATCACTTCCATCTGGAACGCCATCGTCGCCTTTGTGACTCCGATCCTGACTGGATTGCAGACGACTTTCTCTACGGTTTGGTCCGGCGATCCAGACAGCCATATCTACGGTGCTGACTGCAATCCAGACCGCGGTGACAACTGTATGGAACGCTATTGTATCGTTCCTGTCTCCGCTGCTGACTGGCATTCAGACCCGGATGAGTACGGCATGGAATGCAATCAAGACGGTCATTTCGACTGTCCTTTCAGCAATCCAGTCCACGGTTTCTTCCATCTGGAGCGCCATCAGCAGCAAAATCTCCGGTGTGGTAAATGGTATCAAATCGGTGGTTTCTTCCGGCTGGAATGCCATGAAGTCTACGGTTTCGTCCCTCAGTAACAGCATCAAGAGCGCGGCGACCACAGCTTTTAACTCGATGAAATCCGGGATTTCCTCTACCATTTCCGGTATTAAGTCCACCATCACGAACGGCTTTAACAGTGCAGTTTCCTTTATCAAGGGTCTGGCTGGACAGGCATTCTCGTGGGGCTCGGACATGATCGGCAACATTGTGTCCGGTATCCAGTCGAGGATGCAAGAGTGGATTCGGAGGGGAATACCTTTGACAACCTTGGAGCAACGATCCGTTCCATCTATCCAAAAGCAAAAGAAGGGCTGGATGCACTGCAGGAATCCAAGGTGGATGCAAACTATGATGCGACCGGCGAACTGACAGAAGGCATTACAGTCAACACGATCAACGCGGAAAATGCGGAGCCCCCTTTTACCGCAGAACCCTGCAGGCAAGAGCCACGCACTTCGAGGATGACAGGTGCCTGGATGCCTGCCGCAGTGAGCTGTTGGCACAGGGGAGTTCGCCGGATGACTACTATGAACGGTATTATTACACCTATCCCGTTTGGCGGTGCTCGAGTCTAAAAGATACCTCACCGACCAACGATGGGCCATTTATGGGAAAAGCAGACCCGGATGTTGCCTGGCATCCGATTTATATTGGCGAAGGAGATGCAAAGTGCCCTTCCCATTTTGTATACGAGACGGCGGTCAAGCAGAGCTTCATGGAAATGTTGTACGCCATCAAGCGCGACCATGAAGAAAACGGGGAGAACGCATGGATCGATTCGGAATTCCGGATGGTCTACCAGAAGGTGCAGGAGCACGTCGCAGAACGGGATTCTTCCAGAAAAACAGAACTGGATGAGCAGATTCTGCAGCTGGAGGAAAAAATGGCTCAGATGCAGGGGCGGCTGAAAGAAGCAGTAGAGCGTGGCCGCCAGAAAGCCAGCCCGGAGATTGATACCTACGAAAGACTGGTGGATGACCTGCGGGAGCGTTTGAATGAGAAAATGGACGAACGGCAGCAACTCAGCCAGGAAGAGCAGCTTCTTTCGGAGATGAAGCACAACTACGACTTTTTCATCCGCTGCCTGGAAGCCCTGCCCGAAATCAACAAGGCCGGCATGAGGCTGAATGTCAATGGTCTGGATACAGATGGAAGCTGTCTGCGTGACTTTGGCGGCAAGGCACGAAGCAAAATCCTGAGTGACATCCGGCGTGGAAAAAGAAAGATGGGTGCAGACCGGGTGGAACAGGCTCCGGATTTCCTGGAATTTGAAAAGGGCGTTTACTTCGCATTCATCAAGGAAGGAATCGTTGACGGTGATGTGATCACCTACACGACGAATTTTGGAGTCAAGCTGACCAGCACTGGCAACAGCCGGACGCTGATGGCTTTCATCGGATTCCGCAGATGCAATCCGAATAAAACGGTCGAGGTGCTGATGGACGGCTGGCAGGTCAACGGACTCTGCATTCGGTATCATAGAGAAAAGAGAAAGGAAAAAACGGCACACACGCTGATGATCAGGAAACGGAAAGCACAAGAGCGAGCATTGCTGGAGCAGGAAGCGTGATTTTGGGAACCCCATTGGATGAGACATTTCGTCTTGTCTGGTGGGGATTTTTTTGTTTTTGGAGGATTTTTTTCCGAACCCATTGCTATGTGCAAAATTCTGCTATATGTTGAGAGTATAGAAATACACATAGCAGGAGAGAACGACATGAAGAGATTAGCATGGCTTTCAGTAGAAGATTATGCAGCGACCCAGATGGAGCTGGTGGTCGTGAGTGCAATGAAAGGGTATCTGCGGCGGATGCCGGAGAAAGAAGCATTTAAAAAAGTAGAGGCTATCCTTGACCCGAAGGTAATCCGGTTAGCCGGTGATGATGGCGCACCGATGCCGATACAAAGCAATGTTGACGGAGCAAAGTTCGCGGCGTTCATTGATGCGGCCGTGGCAGACAGCATCAGGGAGCTGGAGAAGAGAGAAGATGACCTGTCAAAAGCTGGTGTGACCATGCTAGGAAACGTGGATGGCAAGGGCATGGTGGAACAGATGAGTCCAGAGTTTTTGGAATTCGTGCTGGATGCATATCGGGGTTTGAAATACACACGATGACCAACAAAAATTGCTGGAAAGTTCACAGATGACTGCTTGATAAAAGGGCATCTTTATGGTAACATGAAAATATAATAGGAGTATTATACACTCTCGTTGAAAACACTTTGAGGAGGTGGCGCCGATGGCTGAGACACTGGAGGAACGAAAGAAAAGACATCACCAAGAAGATCTTCAGCGTTTACGTGGCTTTAGACCGATTGATGATACTTTTATGCGTTGCCTTTTTAGAAATAACGTTCCATTAGCAGAAATGGTGCTGCGCATTATAACAGGGAAGAATGATTTACAGTTGGTTTCTTGTGAAACCCAGGCTGATTTAAAACGTGTAACAGGTGCGAAATCTATTCTTTTGGATGCTTATGGTACGGATTCAATGGGGAAAAAGTACGATATAGAAGTTCAAAGAGCAGATATTGGAGCAGACCCACACCGTGCTAGATATCACTCCAGCATGATGGACATTGAGAACCTTGATGCGGGAGAGGATTTTAGTAGCTTACCAGATACTTATGTAATCTTTATAACAGAAAACGATTATTTTGGAGAAAACCAGCCATTATATCCTGTACAGAATATAATTACCACAACTGGAAAACCATTTAATGATGGAACGCATATTATATATGTGAATGGCGAGTATCGTGGGGATTCTGATGTTGGTAAATTGATGCATGATTTTAACTGTACCCAGGCTAATGATATGATTTTTCCATTAATGGCTGAGAAAACCAGATATCTTAAAGAAAACCCGAAAGGAGTGAGCGAAGTGTGCAAGCAGATGGAAGATTTAAGAAATGAGAGTATTCTTGAAGGCAAGATTCTTACACTGATTGACTTGGTTCAGGATGGAACTCTTGATATTGAGATAGCGGCAGCAAAAGCAAATATGACGGTGGATGAGTTCAAAGAAACAATGGGTAAAGCCCCATTAAAGGCGGTATAAGAAAGTAAACATATCCAGCCCACTGGCGAACTGTGTAGAATCCTACATGGTACGCTGGTGGGCTTCTTTTTTTGCCTCATCCAGCATGAACCACAGACAGCACCCAGGCATGCTCCGAAGTGCAGTTGTGGCTTATGCGGGCTTTTTTGTTATGTGGTCAACGGGTTACAAAATCATACTCCCAATCCGTATAAAATCGCTTTCAGTTCCTTTACCATTCGGGTAAGAATCTCCTGCTCCAGTGTGTTGCAGTCCAAAAGCAGACGGTGAATCTCGGAATCGGCAGTGGAAGCCGAATGTGCCAGACTGTCTACGAGAAGATCGTCTGCGGAAACATTCAGAAAGTTTGCAATCTGAACGAGTGATTCCAAACTTGGCTTGCTCTTTCCAAGTTCTATGTTACTAATGTGCTTATTTCCTACTCCGCATCTGAAAGCAAGTTCTTCCTGTGATAAATTTTCCTTACTCCTGAAATCAGCGATACGCTGTCCAAGTGCAGTATAATCAATTGCCATGTGTGGTCCTCCTTATGAATCCCGCATAAGGCAGTACGATTATCCCGCATGAAAATGCACATAGCAACTGATTATAGAAGAATTTAAGACCGCAAAAGCCCACACCCCTATCTGCTGTGTGGGCTTAGCACTTTTTTCCATCGCAGTGGAAATGCGAGGGAGCAGGCCAGGCGAATATGGTCTTTTTTAAGGCCAAGGATGTGGATGTTATGACCGCCGCCTTTAAGGAATACACCAGCGAAACGCTGAAAAAGCAGAAGCGTGAATCGGTGCGCCAGAAGCTGGAAAAGGTGAAAGCGGAACTTTCCAATCACCGTCAGCTCAAGAAAGAAAAGAAGAGGGAGCAGGAACCGATACGATGAAGAATCTGAAAAAACCTGCCCGCCTGCCGCGCAAAGTACCGTCCAACCAGACGGGCGGGACAGCATGGGGCAAAAAACTGGCTGCAGAGTTCAGCAGGATGGCGCAGTCAGCGGACATGAAAAAGCTGATCCTGCTGAATTTTCCCTACATCATCGCCTTTTACATGGTGGAGAAAGCCGCATGGCTCTACCGTCATTGCAATGGCGATTCCGTGGTGGACAGGCTGATGGTTCTTTTTATGAACTTTGGCCTGGCCTACAAAAGTGTCTTGCCCAGTTTTCACCCGTTCGACCTGATGGTGGGGCTGGTCGGCGCAGTGGCGCTGAAAGCAGTGATCTACTTCAAAGGGAAGAATGCGAAGAAGTATCGGCAAGGTGAGGAATATGGCTCTGCCCGGTGGAGTGCATAATTTTAAGTGTAAAGGACACCTACATGGACGCACAGGAGGTTATGCACATGACTGATTATAGTAAAATTACCGCCCTTTACTCCCGTCTTTCCGTGGGCGACGAGGACAGGGACGGCGGCGAGAGCAACAGCATATCGAACCAAGAGTTAATATGTAAAGGGTGGTTTCTGCCACCTAATACATATGACTGCGGCTCATTTGTGGTGAATTGAAAAGCAGTTGTAAGAAAGGAGCAGAAATCCTTATAACCGCTGAAAATCAACATAAAAGGAGCTGATATTCTATGAAATCCATTTTTGAAGAAATGGGCGGTACATATCGTCAAGTGGGCGATTATCTTATCCCTAACCTCGTCCTGCCGGACACCGGCAATTATCAGATAGGCAAATACGGGCGTATGCGCCGCAGCTATCTGAAACAGTACCGTAAAATCCTCTACAACAACTATGTGCTGGAGGGAACGCTGTTCAAGCACTTGGCTGAAATCGATCAAGCCTGCAACGAGCGCATGAAAAACATCGTTTCCGCTATGGCAAAGCAGGAAGGTGTGACCGAAGCACTCAAAGCGGCTAACCAAATGGAATGGGTACGCCGCATGAACAGCATCCGCAGCCGTGCGGAGGAGATCGTTCTAACCGAACTTGTATATGTTTAATTAGATACCCGTTATCGGCTGTATGGCTGATAACGGGCATTGTCTTTTTCAGTCACCTTTTCAGTAACCCGATCTGTTACCTTGTAAGGTGACAGATAAGCTTGATTGATAATAGGCAATCGCAACGTAAATCGCAAGATAACGAGATTCAATCGCAATTTATATTTCGATTGGACAAGTTAAGCTTTTATGCACGGACATACTTTTGGTTTTTGCTGCTTGGCTTATCTGGAATCGTTCTAAGCAGTTTTCCTGTTTCAAGCAAGGAATTCAAATATGTGCGTGTAAAATAGGTTAGATTATTAAAGCCGAGATGATCGCAAATTTCACGTTTGCTTCGTGGCTCTACGCAAAATTCAAGAATCATCTTGGTCACAACTTGGTCAGTATCTTGGTCAGTATCTTGGTCACTGAGTGACGGGGATGAATAGTTCATATTTTTCAGGGTCACAAAGAACGATGAATGAGTGGAATGGAACGTAGGTTTTAATTCCTCTGTATATCCGGGCAGTTTTGCAGTTTCATCCAAAATCTTCTTGATGCCACTTCTACGGCGTTCCATGAACTTCATACGGTGGAACAAATCAGCGATTACAGGATTACGGCGCACGGAATCAATTTCATCCAAGCCGCACTCTTGAATCGGCTTTCCACGATACATACCACCGGGGGAATAAATTTCCAAGCGATCATCGTACATATCAATATGAACTTCGCTACCCATAACCAAATAATCTCTGTGAATAAGAGCGTTTACAAGTGCCTCTGTGACAGCTCGTTCAGAATAATCAGGTTTATCCACCCTATATTGCGCTTTCTTTTCAAAACGCACTTTTGAATTGTTGCGAACAAATTCTGTGCCGCTTTTGAGTAGATAAATTAGATTGCCCTCATATTCCTTGTCATCCACAGCATCGTCAAAAATTGATCCTTTGTCAAGCCCATTCCAGCGGGTACAGAAAATTCTCGAATTATATACGATATGCTGATCGGTCAGCAGGCGACCGGCATTTGTTAGAAATCCTTCTTTGTCCGCAAGCCCAAAAGATATATAATCCGTAGGTTCAAAACGCAGTTTTGCTCTTTCCAAATAGGTCGCTTCAAGCAATGTAAAGCTATAGTCTGATTTCTTGCTGTCTGTAATCAGAGAATCGAAAGTACGGTTTGTGCCTTTTAATATAAGTTCCCGCAGCATATAGTCCGGTGCGGCGACACTTTCATTACCGATACGGATATAAGCTTCGGTTATACCGTCTGCTTTATAAAAGTACGGTGTAGCGGGACCGGAATTTACAGTCAATAAAAGTAGATTTTTTCCTTGTTCTTGCATAGGAGATAACACAAATTCCGGCAACGGCGTGATACGCTCTTTAATCAGACGACTGATTGCCTCCGCATCTGCCTGTGCGTCCGTCAAACCAACCACATTTCGGTTATCATCAATGCAGATATTTCCGCAAGTCTGTCCTGCCGGAAGATGCAGCGTTGGAAGCCGTATTCACGCAAACACCGACCACTCACTGCAAACAATGTGGTAAGCCGTTCCCAACTGACGGAAAACGGGTGTACTGCTCAAAGCGCTGTGCCGAAGAAGCTCGCCGTAAGCAGACCGCAGCAAGGGTGCGTAAGTACCGAGAAAAACAACAACAGATGTGACGCTTTTGCCCTCGGAAAGCCTTGTGCCGCAAGGCTTTTTTGAGGGCATTTCTGCATGGCAGGGTGTTAATACCCTTTGCTCGATTTTAACCATGCAAATGGTTACACCATGCCGGAACTAAACCTATTATACGAAAAAACAATGAACATTTCAACACGGAGGTAACTGCCTATGGCAAAAAACGAGAACAGTAATTTTTCTTATATGACTCGCCGCATTGGCGGCACCACCTATAAAGTTAAAGTGGTATTCAGCGATACAGAGAAAGAAACAATGGAGGATAAAATTTTACGGATGATTCGCAATGAAACGGTTACAACTGGCGGAACTTGTGGTATAATAGATTCACCACAAATGAGCCGACAGTCTGAAAGGAGCGCATCATGAGCGTAAAACAGACTGAAGGAAAAATCACAGCTTTATATGAAAGGCTGTCCCGTGATGATGACCAGACCGGTGATAGCAACAGTATTGTCAATCAGAAAAAATACCTCGAAAGCTATGCCCATCAGAAAGGTTATACGAACTGTCAGCACTATACCGATGACGGTTGGAGTGGAGGAAATTTTGAGCGTCCCGCTTGGAAACAGCTTATTGCCGACATTGAAGCAGGCAAAGTTGCTCATGTCATTGTAAAAGATATGAGCAGGGCGGGGCGTGATTATTTGCAAACTGGATTTTATACGGAGGTATTCTTCCGTCAGATCATGTTCACTTTGTGGCGATTGCCAACAGCGTGGACAGCGACGATCAGAACAGCAATGAGTTTGCCCCGTTCCTCAACATTATGAACGAGTGGTATCTTCGTGATTTGAGCCGCAAGCAGAAAACAGCAATCCGTGTGAAAGGCGAATCCGGCAATCCTACCACCAACTGTGCCATTTATGGCTACAAGAAAATGCCGGGAGATAAGTACAGTTGGTATATCGACGAGGAAGCCGCTGCGGTTGTCCGCCGTATTTTCCGTCTGACCATCGAGGGAAACGGTCCTTATGACATCGCCCGTATCCTCTATGACGATAAGGTGGAAACTCCTGCGGTCTACGCCGCAAAGCAGGGGCGTGGCGTTTGGAAAAGCAAGGAGGAATTTCCAAACCCATATAACTGGAGTGGTTATATCGTCGGGCAGATTCTCTCCAAGCCAGAATATATGGGGCATACGGTCAACTTCCGTTCTCACAAGCAATCCTATAAGGACAAAAATCCGGTTATGAATCCGCAAGAGGACTGGCTGATCTTTGAGAACACCCACGAAGCGATTGTAGATAAGGAAATGTGGGAGCTTGCACAGAAACTGCGAAAGACACCGAGACGCCATGATACACTTGGCGAAGCCAATCCGCTGACTGGACTTCTGTTCTGTGCTGACTGCGGAGCGAAAATGACCAATCACCGTTCCAAAGGCGGTACGGAGAACAATCCCTATCCCTCTGATTTTTACGATTGCTCCGCCTACACGCTGGCACATCAAAAGCGCACTCATGCTTGCAGCGGTCACTATATTCGAACAAAAGCGGTCAGAGAGCTTGTTTTGGAAACCATCCGAACAGCCAGCACCTTTGCCATTGCCAATCAGGATGAGTTTATGAAAAAGGTGCGTTCTGCTTCTCAAATCAGACAGGCGGAAGTCGCAAAGGATACCAAACGCAAGTTGAACAAAGACCGTAAGCGTATTGCCGAGCTTGATACAATTATCAAAAAGCTCTACGAATCTTTTGCCATTGGGCGCATTACCGATGAACGCTTTGATACTCTGCTTGCAGAATACGAAGCGGAGCAGAAAACTCTTGTCACATCTGTATCGGATGCAGAATCGCATCTATCCTCTTTTGAGGAAGATACTGACCGTGCGGCGCAGTTCCTTTCACTGGCAAAGAAGTACACCGATTTTTCCGAACTGACTACTCCAATACGATTTTACTTCTTCTTAATTTCAATCAAAAATCCCTTTCCCTGTTTTAATTCCTTCTATGCTACTCTTGTAAGCACAAAAGGAGGAGTTGACTATGACAACCTTAATAAAATCCATTCATAAATACGAGGACAAATTTGAGAAGAAGGCGGAACGCTTTACTTTTCATCATCCATATTTTGCATTTTTTGCTCTGTTTATTGGGATGCCCATTTTTACTTTGATTGCTGTTGCGGCAGGCACCACAGTGATTGCTTTGCCACTTTCCCTTATTTTCGGTTGGGTCTAACATCTTTATGGCAACTTTATGGCAAGTAAAAAAGACTTTTACTGACTTTATGGGAAAGAGATTAAGATAATGGGGAAATCAGATTAGAGGAGGAAATAAAAATGCTTGATATTTGGATGCTGCTTCTTTTAGGTGCTTGCTGTGGATCGATTGCATTGTTGATTCATTGGTGTCAGAAACAGGTCGATCAAAACGAATAGGAAGGAGATTGTTTTTATGATGTATGTACTTGGAGGTATTGTCCTCTTAATGGGTGGCTATTTGGTGTACGCATTGGTTCACCCGGAAAAATTCTAATATGTAAAGGAGGAAAAAACGATGCTTCAACTTGTGTTGACGATTCTCATTTATTTGATTATGGTCATTCCGGTAGGCAGCTATTTATATCATATTGCCGCCGGAAAACATACCTTTGCCGATCCGGTATTGAATCGTGTGGATGATGTGATTTATAAGATAAGCGGCATTGACCCACACAAAAAGATGGATTGGAAAAAATATGCCCTGGCTTTGCTTGGTACAAACGCAGTTATGATTTTACTGGGGTATATGATTTTGAGGATTCAAAGTATTCCCATTTTCAATCCCAACGGTGTAGGCGCTATGGAGGAATCCTTATCGTTTAATACGATTATTAGCTTTATGACAAATACTAACCTTCAGCATTATTCAGGGGAATCCGGTCTGAGTTATCTCTCCCAGATGCTGGTCATTACCTTTATGATGTTTGTTTCCGCAGCCAGCGGATATGCTGCCTGTGTTGCTTTTATCCGTGGGTTGGCTGGAAAAAGCAAAAATAACGTAGGAAACTTTTATTCGGATCTGGTCCGGATCATCACTCGTGTACTGCTTCCGTTTTCCATCATTGGCGGTTTGCTTCTTGTCTGGCAGGGTGTTCCGCAGAACTTCAGCGGCAATGTGATTGTAGATACCATTGAGGGTGCCAAACAGATTATCGCACAGGGTCCGGTCGCTGCTCTGGAAATTATCAAACATTTGGGAACCAATGGCGGCGGATTTATCGGTGCAAACTCTGCTACACCTATAGAAAATCCTACGATTCTTACCAACCTGATTGAGTTGTATTCCATGATGCTGCTTCCCGGCGCTTGTGTAATCACATTCGGTAAAATGGTTCGTGACCGCAAATGTGAGGCACAGGCAGGCAGTACAGCTTTTACAGTTCGCAGCGGCGTAGATTCCCGCAGTTTTACTGCCCGTTTCTTTGGTAGGGAGGGCAGAACCATTTTTGCTGCGATGAGTATTCTTTTTGTGATTGGTCTGGGCGTTTGCTTCTGGGCAGAATCTCAAGGAAATCCAGCATTGGCAGAAGCTGGATTGTCTCAGTCGATGGGAAGTATGGAAGGCAAGGAGGTTCGGTTTGGCATTGCACAATCAGCAATGTTTACAACCACGACTACCTCTTTTACTACCGGTACAGTCAATAATATGCATGATACCCTAACACCACTGGGCGGTATGATCCCACTTTTGCACATGATGCTCAATGTGGTGTTCGGCGGTAAAGGTGTCGGTTTAATGAACATGATCATATATGCAATTTTAGCAGTCTTTATCTGTGGCTTGATGATCGGACGGACACCGGAATATCTGGGTAAAAAAATTGAAGGCCGTGAAATGAAGCTCACTGCCCTTTGTATCATTATCCATCCGTTTTTGATTTTGGCATTTTCCGCTTTAGCGGTAGGGACACAGGCTGGTTTGGAAGGCATTACGAATCCTGGCTTTCATGGACTGTCCCAGGTGCTTTATGAATTTACTTCATCAGCAGCCAATAATGGCTCCGGCTTTGAAGGACTGGCAGACAATACCATGTTCTGGAATATTACCACCGGTCTTGCCATGTTCTTTGGACGATACTTGTCCATTGTGATCCAGCTTGCAATCGCAGGTTCGTTTATGAAGAAAAAATTTGTAAATGACTCCGTCGGTTCCCTGCATACAGATACGGCTGCATTTCCGATTATTCTTGTCGTTGTCGTTTATATTTTTGCGGCGCTGACATTTTTTCCGGTGCTGGCTCTCGGTCCGATTGCAGAGCATCTGACACTATGGGCGTAAGGAGGCAAAACGAATATGAGTAAAAAACAAACAAAAAAATTGATAACGCCGGAAATCTTCCATCAGGCGGTCATCGGTTCCTTTGTAAAGCTGAATCCACGATATATGATGAAAAATCCGGTGATGTTCGTGGTGGAAGTAGGCTGCTTTATCACCCTGCTGCTTTCTTTCTTTCCAGGTTTGTTTGGCGATATAGCAACCAGCAATCTCAGGATATATAACATCATCGTCTGCGTGGTGTTGTTCGTGACCGTATTGTTCGCCAACTTCGCCGAATCTGTGGCTGAAGGCCGAGGCAAGGCACAGGCGGCAAGCCTGAAAAAGACGCAAAAAGATACCACGGCGCATCTGCTCGGTTCGGACGGTTCTACAACAGATATCCGATCCAGCGAGCTGAAAAAGAATGATGTTGTTCTGGTTTCTGCCGGAGAAATTATCCCCGGTGATGGTGAGGTAATCGAAGGAGTCGCTTCTGTGGATGAATCCGCTATTACAGGTGAATCGGCTCCGGTTGTCAGAGAGTCCGGCGGAGACTTTTGCTCCGTTACCGGAGGTACAACCGTGGTTTCAGACTGGTTGAAAATCCGCATTACTTCTGATCCCGGCAACAGCTTTCTGGATCGTATGATTGCACTGGTAGAAGGTGCTTCCCGTAAAAAAACGCCCAACGAGATTGCGCTCAATACCTTACTGGTTTCTTTGACGATTATCTTTTTAATTGTGATCGTTACCCTTTATCCGATGGCAGTATATTCCGGCGTTCAGCTTCAGATTTCGACGCTGATTGCCTTGGCTGTTTGCCTGATCCCTACGACCATTGGCGGTTTGCTTTCAGCAATCGGGATTGCCGGTATGGATCGAGTGACCCGCTTCAATGTAATCGCCATGTCTGGTAAAGCAGTAGAAGCCTGTGGTGATGTGGATACCATGATTCTTGATAAAACTGGTACGATTACCTACGGAAACCGTCTGGCGGCCGATTTCTTCCCGGTAGATGGTGCAGACCGCAGCGAGCTGATTCGCTGTGCGGCACTGACCTGCCTTCATGATGACACGCCGGAGGGAAAATCTACGCTGGAACTTGCTCACCGTATGGGTGACAACAGCACGGAAACACCCGGTTCTAACTTTATCGAGTTTACCGCACAAACCCGTATGAGCGGTGTGGATCTTCCTAACGGAACAAAAATCCGAAAAGGTGCGGCAGATGCAATAGAGAATTATGTAAAAGAACAGGGGGGGCATATTCCCAAAAATTTACGAGAAGAAGTGGAAAAAATTTCTTCTCTTGGAGGAACGCCCCTGACAGTCTGTGAAAATAATCGTATTTTAGGAGTTATTTATCTGAAAGATACGGTAAAAGCGGGAATGGCGGAACGATTTGAACGGCTGAGAGCCATTGGTATCAAGACAATTATGTGTACCGGAGATAATCCGCTGACTGCCGCCACTATTGCAAAGGAAGCCGGTGTTGATGGTTTTATCGCAGAATGTAAGCCGGAGGATAAGATAGAAGTTATTAAGAAAGAGCAGGCTGAAGGAAAAATCGTGGCTATGACCGGAGATGGTACAAACGATGCTCCGGCACTGGCACAGGCGAATGTAGGACTCGCCATGAACAGTGGTACAACAGCGGCAAAAGAGGCTGCCAATATGGTGGATTTGGATTCCGATCCTACAAAAATTCTGGAAGTCGTGGAGATTGGTAAGCAGCTTCTGATTACAAGGGGAAGCTTAACTACCTTTTCCATTGCCAATGATATAGCAAAGTATTTTGCTATTATTCCGGCGATGTTTATGATGGCGATCCCTGAATTAGGGGTTCTTAATATCATGCATTTGGCTACGACATACAGCGCCATCCTCTCCGCTTTGATTTTCAATGCGATTATCATACCGTGTCTGATCCCACTGGCAATGAAAGGCGTAAAATATCGTCCCATGTCTTCAGGGAAAATGCTGTTGCGGAATATGATGATTTTTGGTGTTGGCGGTGTCATTACACCTTTTGTGGGTATTAAGTTAATTGATATGATCATTCACCCATTGTTGGCACCGCTGGGACTGTAATAGGAGGTTGATTATTCATGAAAGAGAATATAAAAGGAATGTTGCATTATACAAGACAAGCCTTTGGCGTATCTCTGGTGCTGATGTTGCTTTGCGGACTGCTTTTTCCGCTTTTACTTTCCGGCATTTCTGCGATTCTTTTCCCGCATCAGGCTGAAGGCAGTTTGATAGAGATAAACGGTAAGGCAGTGGCAGCAGAGAATGTAGGGCAGGAATTTACAGAAGATTATTATTTGTGGAGCCGACCGTCTGCTTATCATTACAATGTATACATAGAAAATGCGGACGGAACTCAAACTTATCAGGACGGAACGGAATTTTCCGGAATTGGTTCCGGCTCTAATAACTATGCGCCGTCTAATCCTGAGCTTGTAGAACGAGTGGAAGCAGATATGGCACTTTTTCTGGAAAAAAATCCGGATGTAAAGCCGGAGGATATTCCTACTGACTTGCTGACGGCTTCCGGCTCCGGTCTTGACCCTCATATTTCTCCAAAGGCAGCTGAAATCCAGATTCCTCGTATTGTAGCTGCTTCTGGGTTGGAGGAAGATCAGGTGCGTAAAATCATAGAGAATCATACTACCGGTAAGCTGTTAGGAGTATTTGGAGAGGAAACTGTGAATGTAGTAAAAGTGAACATTGAACTTGGTACAGCAATGGGATTGCTTCAAAACTGAAAAGATGGCAGGATGAGATGTTAAAGGGCAGGAAAAATCTTTTCCTGCCCTTTATACAATCTTAATGCGTTTCAATGTTTACTCATACACATTTTATAAAAATAAAGATAAAATGAAAGAAATACAGGTGGCTTTGAGGTCCTTGCAGCTGCGAAAGAAGGAAAGAAATTATTTTAATAGGTGCAGTCGTGGCAATGTTTGCCTTTGGTTTTTATATCATGGATAAGGTAGATCATTTCTTAAACGATAATTACAGTCGGCTGGAAGTGATGGAACACACCTCTGCCCTTCGTATAGCTATGGAGGATTCTTCCATAGCTGGTTCCTTATCTGATTTGCTGGAAGAATTTTCTAAAACAAATCCGGATTGCGATATATATTTCATGACTGGAAATATACATAAGATACAGGAAGGCTTGACAGAAAATAATTTTGATTTAAGATTTGTTGCAGCGGATTGTCAGGAAATTCAAAAGGAAGAATACTCGTCTGCACTTATTATGTTGAAGCGCAATTCTTTAAGTACATTCGTAATTGACATTCCTATTAATCCGATTGATACAACTCCGATTATGATAAAAGTATTATGGAAAAGAGATCTATATAAACGGGAATTAAATCAGTTTGTCGAACTGTTAAAGCAATATGATAAATTCTGTGATGCAATCGCTTAGAATTTAGCTGGTTTGAAAAAAAGACCGTTATATTGTATAATCTTTATGCAATCTTAATGTCTGTATTCAGATCCTTTTTGCAACTTAATGGGATATAGGCTAAACTAATGTAATGATAAGAGGTGAGAACTTGTGAGTGAGAATAATCTTATGGCTGATAAACTTTTGAAAGCGATTCAAGAGGAAGAACGAGATAAAACCAGGGGACGTTTGAAAATATTTTTTGGATATGCTGCCGGAGTTGGAAAAACCTATGCTATGCTGAAAGCGGCTCATGAGGCAAAGCAGCGTGGAATTGATGTGATTGCCGGATATATCGAACCTCATGCACGACCAAAAACAGCTGCTCTTTTGCATGGTCTGGAAGTGCTTCCAAGTAAAAGTGTTCCATACAACGGGATTACCCTCCGGGAATTTGATATTGATGCAGCCCTTCAAAGAAAGCCGCAGTTGATTCTTGTAGATGAGCTGGCTCATACAAATGCCGACGGCAGCCGCCATGCAAAACGCTATCAGGATATAAAAGAGTTGTTATATGCCGGAATTGATGTATATACTACAGTCAATGTACAACATATCGAAAGTCTGAATGATATGGTTGCTTCTATTACCGGCGTTTTTGTGCGTGAACGCATCCCTGACTCCATTTTCGATCAGGCTGATCAGGTAGAGCTTGTGGATATTGAACCTCAGGAGCTGATCGAACGGTTGAAAGAGGGAAATGTTTATCGGGAATCCCAGGCAAAGCGGGCAGTAAATAACTTTTTTACTGTAGAAAATTTAACAGCTCTTCGGGAAATTGCACTGCGCCGCTGTGCAGATCGGGTAAATATCCTGACTGAAAACAGCAGAATCAAAAGTCATGGTGATTATCATACCGATGAGCATATTCTTGTGTGTCTTTCTTCCTCTCCCTCCAACGCAAAATTAATCCGGACTGCCGCAAGAATGGCAAATGCTTTCCGCAGTGATTTTACGGCATTATTTGTAGAAACACCAGCTTTTTCTGCTATGAAAGTGGAAGATAAAAAAAGACTTCAGGATAATGTGCATCTTGCCAGACAATTAGGGGCAAAGATAGAAACTGTATATGGCGATGATATTCCCTTACAAGTTGCAGAATTTGCTAGACTTTCCGGTGTATCAAAAATTGTGATCGGACGAAGTGTAGCTGCGAAAAAGCATTTATTCAGCAAACCTACACTGACAGAAAAGCTGATTGCCCATGCCCCCAATTTAGATGTGCATATTATTCCCGACACAACTTCTGCCCCTGTTTCCTACTATGCAAAAAAAGCAAAGGGAATCAGGCACCTGGTATTTTCGCCAGTCGATTTTGCGAAAAGTATCGGTATTTTGCTTGCTGCAAGTGGCATCGGGTTTCTATTTCAGAAATTAGGGTTTGCCGAAGCTAATATCATTACGGTGTATGTCCTGGGAGTGCTGCTTACTTCGGCTATCACAACACACTGGATTTACAGCCTCATTTCTTCCATCGTGAGCGTTTTGCTATTTAATTTTTTATTTACCGTTCCGAGATTTTCATTGGAAGCATACGATCAGGGATATCCAGTTACCTTTATTATCATGTTTCTTGCGGCACTCCTGACAGGTTCTCTTGCCACACAGCTCAAGAATCATGCAAAACAATCCGCACAGGCTGCATATCGCACCAAGGTTTTATTTGACACGAATCAGATTTTGCAGCAGGAAAAAAATCAAGAGGATATTATTTCTGCCACATCAAGGCAGCTTGTCAAGCTGCTTGGGAGGGGGATTGTGTTTTATCCTGTAGAAAATGGCTTGCTTGGAGAAGCGCGTACTTTTTCACCGGACGGGAATGTTTTGGATAACAGCTGCCTATCTGTAAATGAACAAGGGGTGGCAAAGTGGGTTTTGAAAAACAACAAACATGCAGGCGCTACCACAGATACACTTTCTGATGCAAAATGCCTTTATCTTGCTGTCCGGATTATGGACAGAGTGTACGGTGTGGTGGGAATCGTCATTGGCCAACAGCCTCTGGATGCTTTTGAGAACAGCATTTTGCTTTCGATTCTTGGTGAGTGTGCAATGTCACTGGAAAATGAGAAAAACGCCAGGGAGAAAGAGGAAGCGGCAATTCTTGCCAGAAATGAACAGCTTCGGGCAAATCTTCTACGGGCGATTTCCCATGACCTTCGCACTCCCCTGACTTCTATTTCCGGCAATGCCAGCAATCTTTTGTCAAACGGAAAATCCTTTGACGAAGATACCAAGCTCCAGCTATACACCGATATTTACGACGATTCCATGTGGTTGATTAATCTTGTGGAAAATCTTCTCGCCGTTACTCGGATAGAGGAAGGGCGGCTGAATATTCGTGCGTCTGCAAATTTGATAGATGAAGTAATTGCGGAGGCATTGCACCATGTAAATCGTAAAAGTGTAGAGCATTGCATTACGGTAGAACATGAAGAAGATTTTATCCTTGCTAAAATAGACGCCAGACTGATCGTTCAGGTCATTATCAATATTGTAGACAATGCCATTAAGTATACTCCAAAAGGCTCGCATATTCAGATAAAAACAAGGAAGCAAGACGAGCATGTGATTGTTACTGTAGCAGATGATGGGGAAGGAATTCCAGATGAGCTGAAACCAAAAGTGTTCGATATGTTTTATAGTGGTGCGAATAAGATTGCAGATAGCCGGCGTAGCTTAGGATTGGGACTGTCGTTGTGCAAATCGATTATCCATGCACATGGCGGTACGATTTCTGTTTCCGATAACATACCACATGGAACAGTGTTTACATTCACATTACCTGCTGAGGAGGCGCAAATACATGAATAAACCACTTATTTTAGTTGTGGAAGATGATTCTTCCGTGAAAAATTTGATTACAACCACATTGAAGGCACATGATTACCGGCATCTAACGGCTCCCAATGGGAAGGCTGCAATTTTAGAAGCATCTTCCCACAATCCGGATATTGTGCTTTTGGATTTGGGTTTACCGGACATAGACGGCGTGGATGTGATCAAAAAAATCAGAACATGGTCTAATATGCCAATTATTGTCATTAGCGCAAGGAGCGAAGATACCGATAAGATAGACGCTTTGGATGCTGGTGCAGATGATTATCTTACAAAACCATTTTCTGTGGAAGAGCTATTGGCTCGCCTTCGTGTTACCCAGCGGAGAATTGCAATGATGGAAAGCGAATCTTCGGCAGGTGCAGCAGTCTTTTCCAATGGACAGCTTCGGATTGATTATGCCGCTGGATGTGCTTACTTGAATGAGCAGGAATTACATTTGACACCAATCGAGTATAAACTGTTGTGTATCCTTTCTCAAAATGTAGGAAAGGTTCTGACCCACACCTACATTACACAAAAAATATGGGGGCACAGCTGGGAAAATGATATTGCTTCTCTTCGAGTCTTTATGGCGACTCTTCGTAAGAAAATAGAAACAACCCCTGAGTCCCCCAAATATATTCAGACACATATCGGTGTTGGTTATCGAATGCTGCGGGTAGAGTAAAGATTTGATTGTATATTCGGAAATGTCATTTATCATTCTGTTTGGATAAATACAGTATTTTTACATCCTGAAAATTATTAAGGTGTCTCTTTGTGAGAAATAGACCAACATTAGAGAAGACCAGCGCTGAGATTGCATTATATCCATACGCTGGTCTTTTTTTATTGTAAATACAGAGATTTATGATAAAGGGTGCTGTATATAAAGCCTTCTAAAAAAAGTGTTTTTTTATCAGAAAATCACCTTGACAAATCTCGTCTCAAAAAATCTTTTTGGAGAACTATGCCAGAGGGCAGCACTTAACCAATATCCGGCACTACATTGACGATGACGAAAGCGGCAGATTTTTTGACCGTTCCGCCTACTCCCGCATGATGGACGATGTGGAAAACGGGAAAATCGGTGTCTGCATTATGAAAGACCTTACCCGCTGGGGGCGTGACTATCTCCAAGTCGGCAACGCGATGGAGATATTCAGACGGAACAATGTGCGCTTTATCGCGGTCAACAACGGGATAGACAGCGAGAAGCCCGACACATTGGAGTTTGCGCCCTTTATCAACATCATGTCGGAGTGGTACGCAAAGGACATCAGCAAGAAAGTAAAGACCGGCATCGCGGTCTATCTCGTCAGTCATACATTTGATATTGCAATGGCGGTATTTGACATCGGACAGTCGGTGGTGGATTCTTCCTCCGGCATCATCCGTGACAATACCGCCATTGATATTAGTTCGTTGACCATGCAGATGCAGGCGGTGATGGCAACGATGGAAATTGGCGAACTGGTCACACTGGCTTTGGAAACCCTTGTTGTAAGCTGGTGCTTGAAAATTCTGTCCGTGGTTATCACGGTGATCATGTACGGCAGAATGATTGAGATTTACCGCGCGTCCAGAAGCGCCGCTTTTCATCCAAAGGCGGTGTGCGGGCATTTTGGGAA